>Ga0154520_118_pt1 | contig 224047 bp, 182 predicted proteins | sample RifGroE2_FD_105663 | JGI IMG/M metagenome (GOLD analysis project Ga0154520, IMG submission 105663) | Bacteroidetes bacterium GWE2_40_15
TCCCCAACTGCGTTGGGTCCCCTCCATCTTCTGGAGCCAATGTTTTCCTTAGCTGACAACTCTTCGCCGCCATATAATATTGATCGCAAAATGACTCTGGCAGAGTTTGATGGGAGTGCTTGCTTTTTAGATAGTTGGAAAATCGAGTTTTCCACTTTTGGAAAATAGCGTTTTATAACAAACGGTATAATAATGAGTTACATCAAACACTGCCAGAGTTTCCCGTTTTTTTCTATCTTTGAACAATTAAATACGAGATGTTTAGGCACCACATATATATATCTGATAAAAAATATGCATTTAAAGAGATCTTTAAGGATTTCTATGCATCTCAGGTGCTTTTTGCTATCAAACTTATAGGAAGTAAGCACGACTCAGAAGATATTGTGCAGGAGGTATTTCTCAATATATGGAGGGCAAAACCTGTATTTAAAAATGAAATTGCATTCAAATCCTATATCTATCTATCTACTAGGAATAAGTGTATCGATTATTTGAGAAAAAGAAGACCTCTTTTCGAAAATTTAGATTCTGCAGGTAATATTGAAGGTGAAATAGAGAGTGTTGTAAAAGAGGAGGCATTTAGACTCCTCGAGAGAGCAATAGAGTCTTTGCCGAATCAGACAAGAGAGGTAATGAGATGCTCTATGAAAGGACTATCAATTCAGGAGATTGCTGATGAGTTGAATGTCTCTGTTAATACAATTAAAACACTTAAATCCAGAGCCTATAAAGTTTTAAAAGAGTCTTACGGAGATACTTTTATGTTACTTCTTCTCTCCTTTCTTTCAAACAGCTAATCCTTGAAATCAAAATTTACCGGAGGTACTTTTTAAAAAAGTGCCCGAGATTTAATTATGATTATACCGCTTTATGATATCACTGAATTATTTTGAAAATTTTGTCACCCTTATTTTGTAAATATCGTTTATATATATGTTATGGAAAGTAAAGAGATGAAAAACAAATACGAAGATGCTCTGATAAAAGCAAAGGAGCTTTCAGAAAATATTTTAAAGAATCCTCAGGAAGCTGATATTGAATATTATAAAGAGAGAGAAAGCAAGATCTCCCGGATTAATACAGATCGTGCGTGGAGTAGGTTATGGTTTCGAACAAGAGGAGTTCAACTTCTTAGTGTTGCATCTGCAGCAGTAATTCTCCTGCTGCTCTCTTTAATTGTTTTTATTCCGGCCAGGCAAGAAGATTCCAAGAAGACAGTTGTGCTAAGTAACCTACTACCGGTAAAGGGTGTGGTAACTTTGGAGCTTTCGTCGGGTGAGATTATACAACTTGACTCTAGTTCAAATATGGCTGAAAGGCTCTCCGGAATTATTGTAGATACAAAAGGAAACGAAATATCTTATGCAGAAATAGATAGTAATGAACCTTCTGTTAATGAGAGATCTAAAGACAATAAAGAGTCCCGCAAGGATAATAGCTACTCAGATACAGATAAGGATAAAAGAGAGAGAACCGTAGAGTATAACGAACTCTCAATTCCGAAAGGTAGGTCATATAGCGTCGTTTTAAGTGATGGCTCAAGGGTCTGGTTGAATGCACAGAGTAAGATTAAATACCCTGTTAGATTTAGCAACAATGAGAGACGAGTGTATATTTCGGGAGAGGCATATTTTGAAGTGGTAAAAGATGAAAAAAATCCATTTTTGGTTGTCACACCAGACTATACTGTTAAAGTTTTAGGTACGAAGTTCAATATAAATGCATATCCCGATGAGAAAGTAGGAGCTACCACTCTAGTTTCCGGGGCAATTTCAATCCCCACAACCGAGGGTCCAGATCGTCTTATATTACCGGGAGAGCAGTTTCAATTTGACAAAGAGAGTAAAAGTGTAATTATTGAAAAGGTTAATACAGATCTGTATACATCCTGGATAGATAATGTGCTTATTATGGATCAGATGCCTCTTGAAGAGATATTCAAAATTTTGAAAAGAAGATATGAAATAGATCTATTCTTTGATGAAGAGTCTATTAAAAAGGAGACATTTAGCGGAGCTATACCTCTTAATGATTATTTGAATATAATATTGAATCAGATATCAAAAGTCTCTAATGTCGATTTTCAGATGGAGGGAAGCGTTGTAATTGTACGGTATAAATAGTAATTCCAAAACTGTCTAATATAAATATAACTATCTCAAGATAAATTAATTATTAAACACTTTATGAAAAAACTAATCCAATCTCTAATCTCACTTACTGTGGTTTTATTGTTGCCGGCTATGGTTTTAACCATTAATGCGCAACAGATAAAGTCCTTTAAAGTGCAAAATGCCACTCTTGAAGAGTGTTTAAAACAGATTGAGAAGCAGACGGGCTTAGGGTATCTCTCAAAAGGAGAGGATATTAAAAATGTTAAGGGGATTACATTCTCTGCTCAAAATGCAGATGTGTCAGTTATTCTCAAAGCCATTTTAACGAATACCGGTTTTACTTATGAGATTAACAACGGAGTTATTCTAATTATCAAAAGCATAAAGAAAATTATGCCGGAGATAAAAGTTGATCCTCGCAAAGATCTCACATTGAGACTGAAAATTATGGATGAAATCACAAAGGAGCCTGTAACAGGTGCGTCAGCTTTAATTAGAGAGTACGGGGCGTATGGAGTTGCAGATCTTGACGGAGTGGCCTCCATTAAAAATCTTCCATCCGGAGTTGTGACTCTTGAGATTCAGATGTTGGGTTATGAGACATATTCTGGCAATGTAAGCATTACTTCAGACAGGGAAATGGTTGTAAACCTAAAACAGACATCGCTTGAACTTGATGAGGTAGTTGTTACAGCAACAAAAAGTGCAGCTGGTACATCTACCAGCTCAAAAATTGGGAGGCAGGCAATGGATCACCTTCAAGCTACAAGTTTGAAAGACATAATGCAGCTTATTCCCGGTCAACTGCTCTCCGGTATAAGTAATATGACATCCTCCGAGAAGATTACAATCAGAACCTTGAATAGCAATAGTGCAAATAATTCATTTGGAACATCTATCCTGGTAGATGGTGTACCTGTATCGGATAATGCCTCACTTACAGATAAAACAGGTATTAACACAACAGGTGGTACCGGTGTAGACCTAAGACAAATAGGAGCAGATAATATAGAGTCTGTAGAGGTAATAAGGGGAATTCCATCTGCAGAATATGGTGACCTTGCAAGTGGAGCTGTAATAGTCAATACAAAAGCAGGTTATACTCCCTATGAGATAAGAACCAAGATAAATCCAGTTACATTCAATACCTCTTTGGGTAAAGGGTGGAATTTTGGGAAAAACAGAGGAAGCTTAAATGCCAATGTAGATTATGCTCAGGCTTGGGGAGATCCAAGACAAAAAAGCACCTCATTTGACAGAATATCTGCAGGAGTAGCATATACAAAAACAATAGGAAAAATTTGGTATACAAACACTAAATTATCATTTAGTAATCTTCTGGATTTCAGAGGAACAGACCCGGATGTAATAATTGAAGGGAGTGAAAACACACAAAAATCTGCATCACTAAGGTTCAGTCATAATGGTAGATTGAGTATAAATGCCCCTTTGATGAGAACTCTCTCATACGCTATTGGCTATAGTGAGTCAGTAACAGAGTCAAGAAATTCAACAATTATATCTGCCGGAGGAGGTCTTCCTATAATAACTTCGTTAACAAGTGGTTATTCCGAAGTACCATATATTACTAACTCATACAAAGCATCCGGTGGAACCGAAGGAAGACCAAAAAGTTTGTATTTAAAAGCGTCAAATGCCTTTTTTGTAAATATTGATAAGCTTCAGCAGAGGTTTAATATGGGAGTGGAGTACAAACTTGAAGAGAATCGTGCAAAAGGGTTCTATAATGACGATGAGGCCCTACCATTAAGACCAAACAGTAATGGAAGACCAAGGCCATATTATGATATTCCGCGACTTAATCAACTCTCTGCCTATTTTGAAGATAATATTAACTGGACAATTGGAGAGGATATGGAGTTTAAGCTCCAGGCTGGTTTACGATTTGATATGTTGCAGCCGGGTCTTCCCGAGCAGGTATCTTCTCTGTCTCCAAGGTTTAATGCCTCTTTAAAGTTGACTGATTGGATTGAACTAAGAGGAGGTTGGGGAAGAAATTCAAAAACTCCGGGCCTGTCTCATCTCTATCCTGAGGCAAGATATACAGACAGGGAGAGTGCAAGATACCTTCCAAGTTCTGTTGTTAATCAACTTGTAATGTATCAAACCTATGTGACTTATGTAGAGCGTAACAATATGCTTAAGAACGCAACTAATACCAAAACAGAGGTTGGAGTCGATATTAAGCTTCCAAACGATATGAATTTCTCAATTGTTGCATACAAAGATTATATGGCAAACGGATTTGGAAACTTGACCGAGTTTTTGACATTCTACTCTAACTATTATACTGCAAACCAAGGTATGATTATAAAACCGGGAGAGAAACCAATAATTGACTGGAACAATCCGGCCAGGGTAGACACAGTATTTACTACCACAGGAAGAGTTGGAAATACAGAGGCAAATCTGGATAGGGGTGTTGAATTTGATTTCAACTTTGGGCAGATAAAACCAATAAGAACTACCTTTCATTTAGGAGGAGCATATATGGAGACCTCAAGTTGGGATAGTGGTCCAAACTACTCAAGCCCGGTCGGAATTCCAATATCATCTGTATATGGTCAGGGTGGTGTGAATACTCCTCCATTTAAACTTGAGTACCCAACTGGAGTTCAGAAGAGCATTCAGAGAAGATTCAGCACACTTCTAAGGGCAGTGACTCACATTCCTTCAATGAGAATGGTAGCTTCATTCAGCGGTCAAATGATTTGGTATACCTACTCAATTACTACAAACCAGAACTCCTCTCCAATAGGGTGGATCGATACCGATCTTTCATACAATAAGATAACCCAGGCAATGCTGGATGACCCTAATTACACCATTAAAGGAATCTCATTAGCAGATCAGATTAAAAATCCGAAAGACACAGAAGCAATCATAAATAAGCCGCTTTGGATAATCAATGCAAGATTGACAAAAGATATCTCCAAATCTCTGGGATTCTCCTTCTTTGTGAATAATATATTCTATTATACTCCATATCAGTCAAATAATCTTTCATCTACTTTGGTTGAGAGAAACGGAGGGACCTTCTCGTTTGGTATGGAACTATTTGTAAAAATTTAACTATTGAGATATGAAAAGATTAATTTCAACTTCACTTACTCTATTGATGGTATTGCTATTAATAAGCTGTACCAGAGAAGAGCCGGTACAGGTTCAGAATTTCAGAATAACTTTCCAGCTCCCTTCTAATTTCAAGCCTGCAGTAAAGTATTCAGAGAAAGAGGTAATTTTCACCAGCCCTTATGCAACATATAAGTTTGTTACAGATCAAAACGGAGTATTAACAATTCCTGAGATAATCCCGGATGAGTATACCATTAATACGAGTTGGGAGATAAGCGGAGCAGATTATAAAAAATTAATTGATAGTCAAGAGCTTGTAGAAGATAAAGCGACAATATTGATGAAGGCCACGCTCACAAATTATCCTCTTTTTACACAAAAAGATATTCAGATGGCTTTAGATAAGCTTATAATGAGAACTCTGCTAATCTCTAAAGTATACTTTTCCGGAACTAAAGATAACTCTAACAGAAATTACACTGTTGACTCCTATGTGGAGATCTTCAATAATTCAGACGAAAGGGTTTATTTGGATGGTAAATATCTTGCATTGGCCGAGTCTGTTACACCGGCTGCTTATCTTGCAAAAGATCACCCGAACCACATATATACCAGACAGATCTGCAAATTTCCCGGAGTTGGTACAACCTACCCGATAGAGCCCGGAAAAAGCATAGTTATTGCAGCAAGAAATGCCAGAGATCATAGGTCTAGTGCCTCTACTTCGGTAGATCTCTCAGATGCAGATTTTGAAGTTAAAGATACAGATGGTACAGGCAACCCGGATGTAAAGGCACTTCCTGTTTTATCAAGCTCTACCTCAATTAAATTTCTTAACCTTATTACCGGAGCTCCGAATGCTGTTTTTCTTTTTGAAACAGATGAAGATATAATGCAGTGGCCTGAATTTTTTGCCCCCGGGAAAACGAGCGGAGAGCGATTCAGAAGAGTTCCGATAGAGACAGTACTAGATGGTATAGAGTGCCTAAAGAACAACGCATCTACAGGACCGGATGTAAACCTAAAAAGATTTCAAGATATTGTTGATGCCGGATTTGCATTTATTAATGCTACATCGGGCTACACAAACGAGTCACTGGAGCGCAAAGTGAGTGCCGTTATTGACGGGAGGGTAGTGTTGAAAGATACTAATAACAGTACAGAGGACTTTGTAATAATCAAAGGACCGGTTCCAAGAAATTACGATAACCCACAACTGCTTAACTAGTTTTATATGAAGAAGTTTATAATATTTTCAATTATATTGCTCTCCTTTTGTGAATCAATTTATTCACAGGCGAAGGATAGTGTCACTAAATATCCCGACATTCAGAGCAGAGAGCTGCAAATTGTTCAGCAACAGTGGCTAAATACAAATAACGCTGCCGGGCTGGCATTCTCACTAGTAAATAAAGGGAGTTACACCTCTCTTGAAAGATTCGTAAGCAGCGGAGATTATCACAGAGCTCAGGAGGGTTCGTCAAATAAGGCGCTGAAGTTCTCTACCCAAAGATATGATCGGTTTAACGATAAGATATATGTAAGAGGGTCATTTTCATTTTTAATGAATAATGAGGGTGAAAGAGCGTGGTCTGATGTTATCAACACCTACAATTCCAACCCCTATATCTATGGGAGCAGTGTTAAAGGAGATTACCAGACTCAGAAGTTTGACCTAAACCTTAAAGTTTATTCTATACCTTCCGGAAAATTTAACTTTGGTGTAACTGTAGACTATCACGTTAGTGATATTTCTCGTCAACGAGACCCAAGATCCAGAAGTTATTCACTCGACTACTCTATTATCCCCTCTGTTACTTATGCAGTTAGTAAAAACTCAAGAGTAGGAGTAGATCTTTACTATCGCTTTGATAAAGAGAAGATGCCGGGCCTTACAACAGTTCAGACAGACCCCAATCTCAAGTACTACACATTTACAGGTATGGAGAGTGCAATAGGCAGAATTGGAGGATACAGAGGGTTTTCAAGGCAGTTCGTAAGTGACTATATTGGAGGAGCATTGCAATATAACTATGAAAACAAGAAGATAAAATTACTGCTCTCAGCAGGAATGGATGCTCAATGGCAGGAGACTCTAGGAGATAAAAAACAGACTCCAGGGTCTTACAACTCCTTTAATTACAGATTTTTATCAAATCTATTAATAAAACAGAACAATCTTCTTCACAACTTTACCCTCTCGGCTACTATAAAAGACGGAGGTGCAGATGAGCACAGGCAGAATCTTATAAGTACACGAGACACTTTAACAGGAATTTCAACCGAGACTTGGGTAACAATCTATACATATAAAAATCGTTTTGTAGTTAAAACATCAGATATTAAAGCAAGTTGGAAAACATATTCACAAATCGCTTCAGGTAAGGGCTTCAGATGGAGTGCAGGACTATTTGGAGGATATAGTCACTTCTCAAATATATACTATCTTCCAAAATCTGAGATTGGGGCAGGTAAAGTATTTGGAGGGGCTGAGGGATTATATCTTCTTTTCAGCCGCAACGAATACAAACTGGAGTTTGAGGGCCTTTTAAAAGCAGGTTTTAAAACCGACTCCTATATGCTCCTAGCATCTCAAAATGAAATTTCTGAGAATATCCTAATACCCGATTTTGAGTATCATAAAAGAAATACTGCAGAGATTTTTGGCTCATTAAGATATATATTTCCAATGAAGTTTTCAAAGGGAGCCAAATTAACTGGTTACGCAAAGGTATATGGAGGAAATATTTTTGCCACAGATTCAAATAACTGGTCAAGTGCAGGTGTGGCAATAGGATTATTAACTTTTTAACTTTCTAGTAATGAATAATTTACTTAACAGATATATTGGCAGGCTCTATTTTGCTCTTCTCTTTTCCGCTATTTTAGTCTCTTGTGAGAAAATAGCAGAGTATAAACCTCTAATCCCTTTGGTATCATTTGAGATTCCACAGGTGACAGTTGAGACTAAGAGCGGCTTGTACAACATAAAACTTAAACTCTCTACCCCGGCAGAAAAAGAGGTGGTAGTAAAAGTTGCTATTTCGGGAAGTGCTATTGAAGATGAGCACTTTACAATTGGGTCAAAAGAGATAAAGGTTTCTGCCGGTTTAACGGAGGCTCAAATTCCGGTTTCTATTCTTGATGAGAATATTTGGGATGAGAATCTTGAGATACGAGTTCTATTGTCACCGGATACAGATTATGTTGTAGATCCTAAGGTCAACCCTGAGATTAAAATAAAACTGACAAAACAGATTGTCTATCCAGTTCTTTCATTTGATATGGAGGGCAGCACTTTACATACAAATCCGTTCAATGGAGAGAGTTTAACATTTAAACTAAAACTTGACAGGGAGCTAAAGGCAGATAGCAAGGTTAATCTCTCTTTTGAAGGTGATTTAACAATTGGCGGAGACTTTATGATTAATGGAGGTAACTCCAATACATTCACCATTCCAAAAGGTATAACCTCACATACTTTTGAAGTTAAGATCAACAAAAAAGATATAGGAGGTTTTAATAAGAGTCTTAAAATTACTATTAACCCGGTTGATTCCAAAACCTTTACTATCTCATCAGAAAAATCTTCTTTTACTCTTGAGGTGAGTGACCCTATTGTAGATTTATCTCCTATGTTAAAGACAGCTGCGCTTCTTGGCGGAGAAGGACACCAAATTTATCAGGAGATTAAAGGGGTTGATGGAGCCTGGAGCGGAAGAGTTGCACTCAATTCCAGCTCTAATCCAAATAAAAAGAACTATTTAAGAACACACCGTAACCTAAGCTTAATATCTGCATTCGGTTGTAACGCAAATACGGCGGGAGGAGATGTTTTAAGATTGGCGGAGATTCTCAATTTTGCAAATACAGATACAGTTATTGCAGATTACGGAGCCGGTAAAACATCCAGGTATTTCTCGCCTTCGGACTCACTTATTAGATTTGTTGCAGATAAGAAAAACACTCTAAAAGGTACAGTAACTACTATAAATCAGAAATTTTCTGCCAAACTTGTTCTTAAAGCAGATTGGGAGACCGGCGCAAATGCCGCCAAGCAGTGGCACGTTGATTCTAAAGCAACATCAGGAGTAATAGCTGCCAGCAGCTACCCGACATTTGCAACAATTGAGATTGAGCTTGTTAAACTTGAGGGGACATTTGATTTTACCGGAACTATCCCTGAAATTATATTTGATGCCTGGTTTAAAAGTTCATCGCCCTATTTTATGAGACTCTACCCCGCTACACTTGCAAAGGTGAAAGAGGGCGATCTTCATAAAGTTAGTTATAGATTTTATCCAAGATAGAGATGATTAAAAAAACAACCCTCCTTTCAGTACTACTATTGTGCCTATCTGCTGCTTATGCTCAGCCGTTTATAAATGTTATAAAAACAGGCAACAGATACAAGTTTGAGATACAGGATTCATTGCTGGGGAGGGATATTCTTTTTGGCTCCAGGATAGTTGATTTGAGCTCTCCATCTGCAAAGGTGTATGCTGCAGGGCAGATGAGGAGACCTCCCGTAGTTATTCGCTTCTCTAAAAGAGATAAATCTATTGTTATTGAAGAGGTTAATAATTTTGTAGAGGTAGATAAAAATAATCCGATATATGAAGCTCTGCAGAGGAATATGAAGGTGGGCGGCGTGGATATCTTTGAGATAGAGTCACGAGGCTTGTCGGGAAAATCTTCAATCATTGATGTGACAAATTACTTTTCACAGGAGGTGCAGCTTGCCTGGCCTCTTCCGGATAATGTTAAAAAAGGTCGTCTGGAGAGTAAACTTAGCGGGATTCAATTTATTCGTCAGTTTGACGACCATATTAACATAAGAAGTTACTACGAGTTTCTTGGAGGTAAGGAGACCTTTACCATAACTGTCCAATATTTTATGCTTCTTCTCTCTAAGGAACCGATGGTTTCCAGGTTTAATGACGACAGGGTAGGTTTCCAGCCCTACAATAAGAAGTCTTTCTCAAGCGGGAGTCCTATCAAAACTAACAGCTATATCTCAAGATGGAGAGTGGAACCTAAACCAGATGACAGGCTAACACATCTAAAAGGTGAACTGGTAGAGCCCCAAAAGCCAATCACTGTTTATATTGAACCATATTTTCCCAAGGAGTGGATTCAATATATTAAATTAGGAGTGGAGGATTGGAACGATGCTTTTAAGAAGATAGGTTTTAAGAACACGATAATTGCAAAAGAGTTCCCGATAAATGATTCACTTTTTGATCCATACGACATAAAGACTAATGTAGTTCGGTATATTCCACTTGAGGAGGCTAATGCTGCCGGCCAGATATGGTGTGACCCCAGAAGTGGAGAGATAATCAACGGAGAGGTGTTGTGGTGGAATAATGTAGTTAACCTCCTTAATATGTGGAGATTTACTCAGACTGCCGCCGTAGATCCCAGAGCCAGGGCTCTCAAGTACGATAGAGAGATGACCGGGGAGATGATTAGGTATGCTATTGCTCACGAGGTGGGTCATATGCTCGGATTACAGCATAATATGAGAAGCTCTTATGCATACCCTGCGGACTCTCTCAGGTCGCCATCATTCACAAACAGATATGGTACCACTGCTTCAATTATGGACTATGCGAGAAACAACCATATTGCACGGCCGGGAGATTACGAAAGAGGGGTTAAGATGACACCTCCTGTTCTTGGCCCATATGACTATTTATCAATTGAGTATGGATATAAGTATATACACGGGGCAGACTCTCCATCCGGAGAGCTTCCTGTTCTTGACTCCCTGTTTAGATCAAAAGGATCGGATCCAATGTATCTGTTTGCTCCATTCATAACTGCTGCAATTTCACCTGACCCATCATCACAATCCGAATCTCTTGGGGATGATATCCTGGTTTCATCATTAAATGGTATTCTCAATACCAGAATTATTCTGGATAGTCTAAAAAAATGGACTTTTTCTGCCGGAGGAGGTGTAAAAGATATTGAGAGCAGGTATGACGCTTTGTCAAAGCAGTACTTCAGATATATCTCTCTGTCAATGTCATATCTTGGAGGTATCTACACAATTCAAGGGCCGGTGGGAGAGGGAGATGTGAAATATGTTCCGGTCACTGCTCAAAGACAGCGGGAAGCTCTAAATTTCATAATTGAACAGATAAAGGAGGCGCCGCAACACCTGGAGAGAGACGACATATCTGCCATAATAGGACCTTTAACTGACAATGTTTTAAAAAAGGAGTCAGAGCTTATTTCAGCTTTACTCAATAACTTTACTCTTCCCAGAATAGTAAACAGCTCGTCTTTGTCTAAGAGTTCGTACTCAATAAGAGAGTATCTTCAGGATTTGGATGAATTGATATGGAAAAAGCTTGGAGGTAACACCGCTATCGAAATTAACCTTCATATGACTTATATTCAGATGCTTAAGAGTGCTTCGAGAATTAACTTAAAGGGAGATGAGCCGGTAGTTGGGATATCTGCAGTTATAAGTGAAGCTTGCTATAAACAGATGAGCAAAACTGCTGAACGCATCAAGAAGCTGAGTAAGGGATCTAAGCCTGTTAGAGAGCATTATAGATTTTTACTTGATATTATTGAATCCAGATAAACAGATAAACAGATAAACAGATAAACAGATAAACAGATAAACAGATAAACAGATAAACAGATAAACAGATAAACAGATAAAATGAAGAGAGTACTTTTTACATTTTTTATAGCCTTTTTTTTATTATACTCAAATAGATCTGATGCCGATGAGGGAATGTGGCTTCCTCTGCTGCTTAAGAATCAGAAATATGAACAGATGAGAAAGATGGGACTGAAGCTTAGCGCAGAGGAGATTTACAGCGTTAATAACGCTTGTCTTAAGGATGCTGTAATTGGGTTAATGGGAGAGGGAGCCAATTTAAGAAGCTTTGGAACAGCAAGTTTTATCTCTGACAGTGGTCTTATTTTAACAAACTATCACGTTATACTCTCTTATATTGAGAGATTTTCAAATGAGGAGAGTGATTTTTTGAAATATGGTTACTGGGCCCGTAACAGATCCGAGGAGTCGCTCTGCAGAGGACTTCAGATGAAGCAGCTGATTAGAATGGAGGATGTTACAGAGAAAATTCTGGAGGGGACTGAAGCTCTTACAGGTCGGGAGAGGTCTGCAAAAATAGATGAGAATGGTAAGAGATTGGCCTCTTTGGCAACAAAAGAGAGTGGATACGAGGTTAGAATGCAGGCACTCTTTGGTAATAGTCAGTATATAATGAATGTTTATGCCGTGTACAGGGACATAAGAATGGTGGCCGCACCGCCCTTCTCGATAGGTAAATTTGGCGGCAACCAGGATAACTATAGTTGGCCAAGGCACACAGGTGATTTTGCCATATTAAGAGTATATTCAAACAAGGAGAACAGACCATCCTCATATTCTGTTAAAAATGTTCCTTACAGACCTGCTTACTATCTTCCTGTTTCCCTTAAAGGTATAAAAGAGAGAGATTTTGTACTAGTTGCAGGGTTTCCAGGTTCAACAAAAGAGTACATACCTTCGTTTGCTCTTGATAAGATAATATATGGAGAGAATGTTCATAAAGTTGGAATCCGAAAGGAGAAGATTGAGATTCTCAATAGTGCAATTGATGAAAATCCGGAGCTAAAATTCAGATACACAACAAAATTATCTTCCGTTGAGAATAGTTATCTCAGATGGAGAGGTGAGATTATGGGTGTTACGAAAATGGATTTGGTTAACAAAAAAAGGGTCGAAGAGGAGAATTTTAACAGATGGGTTGCCGCAGATTCTGATAGAGTGGCAAAATATGGTGGAGTTCTCTCAAGGATGGAGGAGTTATATAAAGAGGTTGCTGTTTATAATCTGGCCGAAGCATACTTTAGTGAGGCAGGTATAAACGGATCTGAGATTGTCCCTTTTATTGGTAAGTTTGAGAAGTTGGCTGCTATCTACGCCAGGAAAAACTTAGATATCAAGGCTGCAAATTCAGAGGCAAAAAGATTGATTGGCCTTACTCATCAGTTTTTTGAAAACTGGGATTACCAGGTAGACAGAAAGATGTTCCGGAATGTGATGGTGAGATATTATCAAAATATGCCTGATCTGTTCAAGCCGGATGCTATGGTAAAATACCTTACACACTATAATGGAGATGCCCAGAGACTATCAGAAGATCTATTTAAGAATTCAATCTTTACAGATAAGCAGAGGTTGATTATGTTTTTGGAGAGTGACGAAAGAGATGTTATTGGTCAAATCAAGGAAGACCCTCTTTATCAGCTTGCAATAGGCTATTATATGATAAATGTAAATAAAATAATGAGGCAAAGAGCAGAGCTTCAGTCACGCCTTATGGAGTTAAACAACATCTATATAAGTGGTTATATGGAGATGAACAGTAAAAAAACCATTTACCCCGATGCCAATAACTCTCAAAGATTCAGTTTTGGAAGAGTACTCGGAGCTAAGGCAGAGGATGGGCTGGTTTACAGTAGTTTTACAACACTGAATGGAGCAGTGGTCAAGTATCTAAATAACAAAGATGACCACGAATTTTATCTACCTAAAAAAATGAGAGATCTTATTGAAAAAGAGGATTACGGAGTGTATGCATCTTCAGACGGCAAACTATCTGTTAACTTTTTAACAGATGCACACACAACCAGTGGCAGCTCCGGTTCCCCGGTTTTAAATTCAAGAGGAGAACTGGTCGGGCTTAATTTTGACCGAATATGGCAGGGTGTGGCCTCAGATTTCAGATACGATAAAGATATATCAAGGTCTATAGCTGTTGATATCAGATATATTCTTTTCATTCTTGATAAATACTCTCCTTCACAATATGTAATAAAAGAGCTTAATATAGTAAAAAAATAGAGTTAGTTACCAGTTTCAAAGTTGGGTATCTCCTAAAACAGGGGGTACCCAATTTTTGTTTTTTAACAGCTGTGTCTCAATAAAAGAATTATCGTGTATATTTGTATAAGGCACCCATAAGTTCTGCACTTTACCTAATAAACCTTAAACAAATAGTATTATGTTTAAAAAGAGCTCTCTATTACTTCTTTTAACTCTTGGAATCCTTACTCAACTACATTCACAAGTAGCGGATAAAATTTGGACAATAGTAATTCACGGTGGAGCAGGAGGCACCCCCTCAAATCTCACTCCCGAGAGGAGAGGTCAGTACGAAAAACATCTTCTTGAGGCCCTGGAGATTGGTACAAATATTCTCTACAAAGGGGGCAACTCTCTTGATGCAGTTCAAAAGGTTGTTATATATATGGAGAACTCTCCTCTTTTTAATGCGGGAAGAGGTGCAGTGAAAAATATAGATGGTATTCACGAACTGGATGCTGCCATTATGGATGGATCAAACCTCAAAGCTGGAGCTGTGGCCGGGCTGAGAGATATTAAAAACCCTATTATGGCCGCGAGGTTAGTTATGGATAGTACTGCCCACGTTTTACTCATTGGTGAGGGAGCTTCTGCTTTTGCCAAATCGATGGGATTGGAGTCGGTAGATAATAGCTATTTCTCTACAAAACAGAGAGAAGAGCAGCTAAACAGAATAAAAGAGAGCAAAGAGACTCCTCATCCGGGGGGAACTGTCGGTTGTGTAGCACTTGATATATATGGAAATCTCTCCGCGGCAACATCAACAGGCGGTATGTCAGGTAAAAAGTGGGGGAGGGTAGGAGATGTTCCGGTGATTGGCGCCGGAACTTATGCAAATAACAAAACTGCAGCAGTATCAGGTACAGGTCACGGGGAGCTCTGGATTCGCAGGGTTGTGGCTTACGATATATCTGCACTTATGGAGTACAGAGGATTATCGCTTATTGAAGCTTCAAATGAGGTTATTTTCAATAAAATCAGCCCTATGGGAGGATCCGGGGGAGGAATAATTGCTGTTGACGCAAAGGGAAATATTGCTATGGTTTTTAATACCACAATGATGCACAGAGCCTGGGCAACCTCCTCCGGCGAAATCGGAGTGGGTATACTGAAAGGAGAGGAGTCAATTATAAAAAAAGGTAGTTTATGATATTAAAATTTAACCCGGGGCTTCTGACAAAAATAGTAATTGCAATAATTATCGGTATCGGGTGCTCTCTCTTCTTCCCAGTATGGGCTGTAAGAGTTTTTGTAACCATTAACGGGCTCTTTAGTAATTTTCTCTCTTTTATAATTCCACTGCTTATTTTGGGCCTTATAGCACCCGGAATTGCCGATCTTGGAAAAGGTGCAGGTAAATTATTGGTAATAACAGTTTTAATAGCTTATGGCTCAACTATTATTGCCGGCTTTTTCTCTTATTTTACGACAAAATGGTCTCTGCCAATGTTAATTGAGCCAAGCAGTGTCTTAAGCGGGTCGGGGTTTCAATTTTCCGATGTAATAACTGCTTTTTTCACCTTCGATATGACCCCCCTAATGGGTGTAACAACAGCTCTGGTATTGGCGTTTGTTATAGGAATTGGCGTATCTGCAGTTAATGGTGAGAGGTTAAAAGGGGCTCTCGGGGAGTTTCGCGATATTATAATACTTATTATTCAGAGAGCAATTATTCCGTTTTTACCTTACTACATCTTTGGCATCTTCCTAAAAATCGGAGCAGAGGGACAGGTTACTATGATCTTATCTCTCTTTTTCAAGGTTATAATTGTGATTTTTATTATGCACGTTGTGTTGTTGCTTTTCCAGTTTATCGTTGCAGGAGCTGTTTCCGGTAAAAATCCTTTTAGGGCACTTATTACAATGCTACCAGCCTATGTTACCGCTTTGGGCACCCAATCATCTGCAGCAACAATTCCTGTTACATTGATTCAAGCCAAAAAAAATGGTGTAGATCCGGAGGTAGCAGATTTTGTAATTCCACTATGCGCAACAATCCACCTCTCCGGGAGCACTTTAAAGATTGTCTCTTGTGCCTACGCAATTATGTATATGACAGGTATGAACGCAGATATTTCACTATTTGCAGGGTTTATTATGATGTTAGGAGTAACTATGGTTGCAGCCCCCGGAGTACCAGGAGGTGCAATAATGGCAGCAATTGCAATATTGCAATCTATGCTTGGGTTTGACGAAATGCTTACAGGATTAATGATAGCTCTATATATAACAATGGATAGCTTTGGTACAGCTTGTAATGTTACCGGAGATGGAGCGATAGCACTAATAATGAATAAAATACATAAGAAAATTTAGGCAGATACATCTAACTCTCAAGCTCTCTTCCGCTTTTTTGTATAAGAGTCTTGACCGTTGTTATAAAATTATCGTTTTCGATAAGCTCCTCAATATTCAAATGCATTCTGTATCTCCAGTAGTGCTTTGGATTTGCAGGAATATTGATTCTCTCACTGTGCGTATCCTTTCGTCTTAAATCCGGGAACATTGATAACCAATCCTGAAGAGGGAGTATTGTCAACATAGAGGGCGAGTTCAAGTGCTCATCTACTATTCGTGTACATAGCCAGGGCTCACAAAAAACAGGTGGTTCTCCTTCATACTCCAATACATCTCTATAGTAGCATTTACTTTGTTCATAGTCCTCCTCCCACCATCCTCTCAAAGTGCTTGTGTCGTGGGTGCCTGTTGTGCATACACTCAGGTATGGATATTTTGAAGGATTACCAAACAGATCATTAGGATTTTTAGCCATTCTTTGAATCTCAAGTGAGAGCATTTTTAGGTTATTCATTGCAGCCGGTACACAGGCTGGCACCATACCTAAATCCTCGCCGCAAACCAGCATTCCGGTAGCCGATATAAGTGAAGGTAGTTTTCTCATCCCATTCCGGTACCAGAACTCTTCATTTCTCTCATAAAAAAAGTGGTTGTAGATTCTGTTGAAGCAGCTCTTTTGATAATCATCAAGTGAGACATAAGATTTTGTAAACTGAGCAGAGATTCTTGGATGAAATTTTGTTATTTCGCTGCTATCTCCTATAAACAAAACCTCGGCACATAGTGAGAGCAGTTCACTCTTTACTGATGAACAGTTTGAATCTGGATTTAACTCAAAATATTGTTCAATCTTAACTTGGTTATCTACTGTTCTTTTTAGTCGATAAAATCCATCGTGGGAGCTCTCTAAGAATTCACTCTTGACCTCGTTCGATTTATCCCCAAAATACTCTTCTAATACCCAATTGTTTATATATGGTTTGGTGTGTCGTTCTAAATTGAAGTTGAATCCAAAACTGTTTATCTCATCGATTGATAGCGGAAGGGAGGGGTTGAATGTACCGAGAATACCCTCTTTTGCAGTTGTGGGTATCTCCCATATTCTGAAAAATCCAAGTATATGATCAATTCTGTATGCGTCAAAGTACTCAGACATCTTTATAAATCGTCTCCTCCACCAACTGAATCCGTCGATAGCCATAACATCCCAATTGTATGTAGGAAATCCCCAATTTTGACCTTTTACCGAGAAATCGTCCGGCGGCGCCCCTGCCTGACCATCAAAATTAAACAGATGTGGTTCAACCCAAGCTTCAACAGAGTTCCTGTTAATCCCGATGGGGATATCTCCTTTGAGAATTACTCTTTTACTGTTTGCATATTCGTGCGCCTTGGAAAGTTGAATATGCAGATTGTACTGAACATAAAAATGAATTGCAATCTGAGTAAAATATTTACTCTTAGGATCTATTAGACTGTATATTTGTTCTTTTTTGTACTCCGAGTATTTGGGCCATAATTTAAAATTTGCCGTCTTATATTTATCTCTTAAAAAACAGAAAACAGAATAAGGAACAAGCCACTCTTCATTCTTTTTATAAAAATCTCTATAACTTTTGCTATTAAGAACAGTATCCTTCTCCTGGTTATATATCATTGAAATATAGCTCCATTTCAATGCATCAACTGCTTCGTAGTTAACCTCAGCCAGTTTATTTAATCTTATGACCTTTTTGTAATGTCTTTCACGGAACTCTCTATCTTTTATCGTGCCTAACAACTCTAGATTGAGATATAGAGGGTGGATTGCATAAATAGAGATAGCACCGTAAGGATATGAGTCCTCCCAGGTGTGTGACATACTTGTGTCATTTATAGGAAGTATCTGGAGAATGTTTTGAGAGGTTTTGTGTAACAGGTCTATAAATTGGAGAATATCTGCAAAATCTCCAATTCCGCTGCTATTTTTTGTTCTTAGTGAGAAAACCGGTATTGCAGTACCGCAAAGACGGGGCCTTTTGGCACGAATATTAATTCTGAAGTGATTTATATACACTTTAGAAAATTTTGTCGAACAATCCTTAGGAATCAATCTGTTATCACCCTCTTCCCATACTATTTCACCTTTATCTGAAGATAAAACGAATTTATATTGCGTTAATCTCTCCAGTTTAGCCATATATGTAGAGTAATACCAAATTCCCTCTTCTCCCTTAGTCATTACAGCTGATTTTGATATATCCCATTCACCTAGTTCCTTGCAGTTGCCACATATTAAAATTGAGCAATTTGACGGGACATTATTAGCAGAAAGGGTGAAGATTATATCTCCCGAAAGATTAGGTATATTCAATGAATTTTGAAAAAAAACTCTCCTGAACGGATTTGACATAAAAGGGGTTTCATCATCAATTGTCCTCCACTGATCATATACTCGAAGATTATCTTCCTTACTGTAACATATCTGTCTTGGAGGGCCTGCCTCATATGATGGTTCTTTTAACTCCTCTTTTAATAGATATGAGTATGTGAAATCTTTTTTGCTTTTAAGATTCATTACAAAGTGCCAAACCCCCTCAGAGTAAAAACTTTTTATATGATTGTTTTTCTGACCCTCTTCTAACTCCTCAGCTGAGCCGGTTATATGAATCTCCTGCCCCGGAAAGGTTATAAAAGGTAATGAAAAATGTACTTCCATAATATTTGTATTATATGGCAAACCTAATTTATTTTTTTTAATTTATCTTAAACTATCTTTGTGTTAAACATATATTATATGAAGATAGCACTTATAAGTACAGATATCAAATGGGAGTCCCCTCAGGAGAATCTGGTTAGTTGCAGGTTAATTTATGAGAATATTTTAGTTAGCGGAGTCTCAGGAGTAGATCTGTTGGTGTTTCCGGAATTCTTTAATACGGGATTCTCTATGAATAGCTCTATTGCCGAGGATATGGATTCAAATTCTGTCAACTGGATGAAGCGTTTGAGCAAAGAGGCCGGTTGTGCAGTTCTCGCTTCATTACCTGTTAAGGAAAATGGTTATTTGTACAACAGAGCTCTCTTTGTAACTCCACAAGAAGCTCTTTATAAATATGATAAGAGACATCTTTTTAGCCATTCAGGAGAAGATTTGGTCTATACAGCCGGTACAGAGAAAACTGTTATTGCTTTCAGAGGGGTAAATATTGCAATCCAAATATGCTACGATCTTCGTTTTCCTGTATGGTCCAGAAACAGGAATCTGGAGTATGATATAATGATAAACATTGCAAACTGGCCAAAGGTGAGATCTAAGGTGACCGAACCACTCTCAAAAGCAAGAGCAATAGAGAATCTTTCCTATTTTGCATTTGTAAACAGGAGTGGATCAGATCCCTACTGTGAATATGATGGCAACAGGTATCTGTTTGATTTTATGGGAGATACTGTTCTGCCTGAGAGTGAAGGGCTTAATTATTCTGTGTATAATATTGATATTGAAAGATTAAGAGCATACAGAGATCACTTTTCTGCCTGGAAAGATGCAGACCAATTCAGTATTGAATAATCTAAACGCGTATATTTATGAACATTACAAATAAATAATTAATTATGAATAGAAGTAAACTCTCTTTTATATACATTTTCTCACTTTTCTCACTCATATCATCTTTCTCGTGCAACAGGGAGCCTGTAGCTGATGGAGATTATGCATTCGAAATCTATGCTACAAATGATCTTCACGGCAGATTCTTTGATTCACTCTTCACTGATAAAGGGGCCCAGAGAGTTCATCCTTATTCTCTTGCATCTGTATATCATTATGTTAGAAATTCCAGAATCTCTCAGGGAGAGAAGAGGGTCATACTGATTGATGTCGGAGATCATCTTCAGGGAGATAATTCAGTCTTCTATTTCAACTACATTGACACAACATCTCTTCATATATTCTCAAAAATCGTAAATTTTATGAAATATGATGCAGTTGTTGTAGGCAATCACGATATTGAGGCAGGTCATCCGGTTTATGACAAAATAATAAAAGAGATGGATGCTCCATATCTTGCTGCAAATGCTCTAAATGAAAATGATGGAACTCCCTATTTTCTACCCTACACTATATTGGTCCGTGATGGTCTAAAGATTGCAGTGATTGGAATGACCAACCCCAATATACCTAAATGGCTCTCTCCTGAGTTATGGAGAGGTATAAGATTCGAAGAGATGGTACCATCAATAGAGTTTTGGATTGATCAGATCCGAAAAAAAGAGAATCCACATATTGTTATTGCAGCAATCCACGGAGGATTGGGAGAGGAGGAGAGTTACACTCCGGAAAATCCGGCCAGATATATTGCTAGAAATATTAAAGGTATAGATATTGTGTTTGCCTCTCACGATCACAAGACTACTGCCGAGAAGATCTATAACGGAGAGGATTCCGTCTGGCTTTTTGAAGGTGGCTCAAGAGCATCTTTTCTCTCATCGGCAAAAGTTAAACTGAGTATTGTTGATGGTAAAATTATCTCTAAAAATATTACAGGAGAGATCATTCCAATGAAGGATACTCCTGCCGATTCTGAATATCTTGAGAATTTCAGAGAAGATTTCCTGAAAATTAAAAACTTCACTAACCAATTTGTCGGAACTCTTAATAATAGGATTTCAACCAGAAGTGCCTACTTTGGACCTTCCGAATATATAGATATGATTCATACACTTCAATTGGAAAAATCCAAAGCCGATATCTCTTTTGTGGCTCCACTCTCATTTGATATGACCATCGAGGCGGGAGATTTAAATTTTCAGGATCTGCTCAATATCTATCCTTATGAAAATCAGCTTTATGTGATTGAGATGGAGGGGTCTGAAATTAAAAATTATCTTGAGTTTTCATACTCCAGATGGATAAACAAGATGAGTACAAGAGAGGAGACTCTTCTCCTTTTAAGCCCGACAGGTACAGGAGAGAGGGGCCGTTTTAAGAATGTTTTCTTCAATTTTGACTCAGCTGCAGGTTTGATTTATGAGGTTAATGTGACAAAAAAAGAGGGCGATATGATTTCTATAATATCTATGTCAGACGGAACCCCATTCGACCCGAAAAGAAGATACAGAGTTGCTCTCTCTTCATACAGAGCAAATGGTGGGGGAGATCTTCTGGAGATAGGTGCAGGTATTTCAAAAGAGAATATGGAAGGCAGAGTAGTAGAGAGGTTATCTGACATCAGAGAGCTGATATATAAACACCTAAAGGAGAATGGTTCGTTAACAGCAAAAACACTAAACCACTGGAAAATTGTACCTGAAGATTATGTTAAGAAGGCTGCAGAAAGAGATTATAGAACACTTTTTGGAGTTGATCCCGAATTAAGATAAGATTTTGACATATCAAAAAAGAGGCCGGCTGAGATACTAATCTGCCGGCCTCTGTGTATAATATATTAAATCTTACTCTATTTGGCAAAACTTACAGATCTTGTTTCTCGAATGACGGTAATCTTTACCTGTCCCGGATAGACCATCTCATCCTGGATTTTCCTGGCGATATCCAAGGAGAGTTGCTCGGAATCTTTATCTGAAACCTGCTCACTTCCGACAATTACTCTAAGCTCTCTACCTGCCTGAATTGCGTATGATTTTGTTACTCCCGGATATGAGAGTGCTAAATCTTCAAGTTCCTTCAATCGTTTGATGTAGGATTCAATAACCTCTCTTCTTGCTCCCGGTCTGGATCCAGATATTGCGTCACTAACAAGTACAAGCGGAGAGATAATGGATGTCATCTCTGTCTCTTCGTGGTGTGCACCGATTGCGTTGCAAATTTCCGGTTTCTCTTTGTATTTCTCTGCAAGTCTCATTCCCAGAATTGCGTGTGGCAAATCCGGATCTTCATCCGAAACTTTACCTATATCGTGCAGCAGGCCTGCTCTTTTTGCTGTCTTAGGGTTGAGACCTAGTTCTGATGCCATTGTTGCACAAATATTTGCAACCTCTCTGGAGTGCTGAAGCAGATTTTGTCCGTAAGATGAGCGATATTTCATTCTCCCGATAAGTTTGATTAACTCTACGTGAAGCCCGTGAACTCCCATATCAATACAGGTTCTTTTACCGGTCTCAAGAATTTCATCATCCAGTTGTTTCTGAACTTTAGTTACCACCTCTTCAATTCTTGCCGGGTGAATCCTCCCATCTGTAACAAGCTGGTGAAGTGCTAACCTGGCAACCTCTCTTCTTACAGGATCAAAAGCCGACAATAGAATAGCCTCAGGTGTATCGTCTACTACAATTTCAACCCCGGTTGCAGCCTCAAGTGCCCTGATATTTCTCCCTTCGCGTCCAATAATACGCCCTTTTATCTCGTCGCTCTCAATATTAAAGACTGTAACTGCATTCTCTATGGCTGTCTCTGGAGCTATTCTTTGAATAGTGTTTATAACCACTCTTTTAGCCTCTTTACCTGCAGTTAGTCTCGCTTCGTCCATAACTTCACTTATATAGGACATTGCTTCGCTTTTTGCTTCCGATTTCATTGTCTCTATAAGCTGGTTTTTTGCCTCCTGCGCAGATAGTCCGGCAATATTCTCAATTTTTTGAATTGCTTCAATTCTCAGTCTCTCGTACTCTTCTCCTTTTTTCTCTATTAACTCGTGTTGTTGTTTGAGACTCTCTTTTGATGCATCAATTTCTCGCAGTTTCTTTTGTAATTCTGCGTTTTGCTGGTTCATAAGCAACTCTCTTTGCTTAAGTTTAGCCTCCTGTTGAATTACCAGATTGGAGCGTTCAAGAATTTGTTGTTCGTGCTCTGTCTTTAATTGAAGAAATTTTTCTTTTGCCTGAAAAATTTTCTCTTTACGAATGTTTTCACCATCCTGTTCTGCACAACGGAGTATATCTTCTCTCTTTCTTTTTAGTATTATATTGTGACCTACATAGTAGGCAATACCAAAACCGGCCGTTGCGGCCAGCAGAGTAATTATTATGTTTTCCATTTCCTCGTATATCTATATATAGTGTTAGATTCTTTTTTAAAAAAAGCCGTTGGTCCAGCTGTTTAAGCTAAAATCTTATAAAACAAGATTTGAGCTCCGATTATTCAGTCGCAAACGTCCAATGTCCCGTAAACGGAATCCCCCGAAGGGTAAATAGGCCTGTTTTTGACCATCGAGTTGGCTCGGTAATTTGATAGTGTTGATTTTGGCAAAGAGCATAAACCAACGGCTAAAACACTACTATAGTTGAGTTAAACAAGATTGATCTTTATGTAATCGTCAAGCAGGTTGTCCAGAGATTTAAGCTCTTCGACAATCTGAGTTGCCTCCTCATTCTGCTCTGCTTCGATTAACCTTATAACGAATTGAAGAAGTGCCATTGAGAGAGCATCCTGAGTATCACGATTTGCGTATCTCTTTCTGTAGAGAGTCGTTTTTTCGTTAATAATCTTTGCAGCTGCTCTTATCTTCTCTTCATCCGCTGCCGGTATACGAAGCGGGTAACTGCGGTCCGCTATGTTAATTTGTATAGATTGCTGTTCCATTAATTAATCATTTAACAAAGCAATACATTTATCTATCTCTCTGACTATCTTGCCAATCTTTTGTTTTGCCTCCTTCACATCCGTAGAGGATGATTTGAAAGCCTCAACTAATTGTAATTTATTTACTTTATCTTCCAGTTCTTTAGTTTTATTAATACTATTATTAAGCTCTTCCCTGCATTCAGACAGCTCCTGGTTTAATCTTTGGTTATCTGCAACTGTTTGCTCATAACCGGATATGATTAATTCTATTTTAGCCTTCAGGCTGTTGATTACCGTTTGATAGTCTGTATTCATAATATCTTTGCAGTTACACAAAGATAGTAAAAATTATATTAAACAAAAATGCTCCTGCTTTATTAACAAGCAGGAGCATAACTTAGTTCGGTGCAGTTATGGTTATATAGTGTGAAGTTCTGTGATTCTCTCCATCCCTATCTGTATTGCCTTTTCGTTCATAGGAATAAGACTATGGTGACGCTCTGGAATAGATTTTTTCAACCCTTTTATTACATTAATCATTTCTACAATAGGCTTTTTCTTAAGATATGCTCCAAGTACAACCATATTGTAAGCTTTTGAATTTCCAAGCTCTGCAGATAGCTCTACTGCATCAATTGAACATATTGTGATGTCTTTTCTTTGCGGATGTCTTGTAATGCCGTTTGGATCATATATTAATAACCCGCCCTGTTTTACCTGACTTTCAAATTTATCCATAGACTGCTGGTTAAGAATAATTGCAGTGTCAAACCGGCTCAATATAGGAGAGCTTATTTTTTTATCACTGAGAATTACTGTAACATTAGCCGTTCCTCCGCGCATTTCCGGACCATAGGAGGGCATCCAGGTAACTTCCTGACCCTGCATTATTCCTGAGTAAGCAAGTATTTTGCCCATAGACAAAACTCCCTGACCTCCAAATCCTGCTATTATTATCTCTTCTTTCATATCTTTATTATTTATCTGTCTTTAAGATCACCTATAGGATAACTTGGGAACATATTCTCAACCATCCACTCGTTTGACTTTACAGGGGATAGTTTCCATCCTGAGTTACAAGCACTCACAACCTCTACAAATGAGGTTCCTTTATTAAGAGCCGAATTTTCAAAAGCTTTACGAATAGCTCTTTTAGTCTTCCTTGAGGCGACAGCACTTTGAACAGATTGTCTGGTTACATAGCAAGTTCCCTCAAGCTGAGCGATTAAATCGGTAATTTTTAGAGGTTTGCCGTGCAACTCTTCTGTTCTTCCGTAAGGTGATGTAGAGGTCTTCATACCAATAAGGGTAGTGGGAGCCATCTGACCACCCGTCATTCCATAGATTGCATTATTGATAAAAATTACCACGATATTTTCACCTCTGTTGCAAGCGTGAATTATCTCTGCAGTACCGATTGATGCCAAATCTCCATCTCCCTGATAGGTAAAGACATATTTGTCCGGGCAGAGTCTTTTTGTAGCAGTGGCCAGAGCAGGCGCTCTTCCGTGAGCAGCTTGTTGCCAGTCAATATCTATATAGTTATAAGCGAATACAGAGCATCCTACAGGTGAAATACCTATAGTCTTCTCCTGAATGCCCATCTCCTCAATAACCTCTGCTATGAGTTTGTGTACTGTCCCGTGAGAACAGCCCGGACAATAGTGCATAACATTGTTGGTAAGAACAGGACTCTTTGAGTAGACCATATTCTCCGGTTTGATTATATCTTTCAATTCCATAGTTGTGGGCATTATAATTTATTGATCTCTTTTTTAAACGCTTCATAAACCTCGTGAGGAGAAGGAACTATACCTCCAAGCCTGCCAAAGAAATTTACAGGAATTTTTCCGTTTACCGCTAATCTTACATCCTCTACCATCTGTCCGGCACTTAGCTCTACCGACATAATCGATTTCAACTGAGGCACCAAACGCTGTATCTCCACTGTAGGGAAAGGGTAGAGAGTTATCGGGCGTAGAAGCCCAAGTTTAATTCCTTCATTTCTCGCCAGTTCAACCGTGTTTTCGCAGATACGAGCCATACATCCGTATGCCACAATTATGTGATCTGCATCTTCACACATATAGCTTTCAAAACGAACATCCTCTTTTTCCATCTGCTTATACTTACTCTGAAGCTTATGGTTAAGCCTTTCGTGTACGGCTGCATCAAGTGCAAGTGATGTGAGAACATTCTGTTTTCTATCCGGAGTTTTACCTGTTGTGGCCCATTTGAAATTTTGCTTTATCTCTTGGTCACTCCACCTTGGTTTAACAGGCCTGAGTTCTACCTTCTCCATCATCTGGCCAACAACTCCGTCGGCAAGAATCATAACCGGAGTCAGATATTTAAATGCAAGGTCAAAACCTAGATCTACAAAGTCGTACATCTCCTGAGCAGAGTTAGGGGCCAGAACCACCATTTTATAATCACCGTGTCCTCCACCCTTACAAGCTTGAAAATAGTCACCCTGACCAGGCTGAATTGTGCCTAAGCCGGGACCACCACGAACTACGTTTACAACTACACAAGGAAGTTCGGCACCTGCAAGATAGCTAAGACCTTCGCACATAAGGCTTAGTCCCGGACTACTTGATGATGTCATCACTTTTTTACCGCAGGATGCACCTCCGTAAAGCATATTAATCGATGAAGTCTCGCTCTCTGCTTGAAGGACTACCATACCTGTTGTCTCCCAGGGTCTCTCCACCATTAAGGTCTCCATAACCTCTGACTGTGGAGTAATAGGGTAACCGAAATATCCATCGCAACCGTTTCTTATAGCCGAAATTGCAATAGCCTCGTTCCCTTTCATTAAAATGAATTCTGCCATATTAAATAGTAATTTTTATCTGTTAAACTTTAACTCTGTAAACAGTGATGCAGGTATCCGGACATACCGTTGCACAATTTGTACAACCGGTACAATTCTCGGGGAATGCCATATAGGCATAGTTATAACCTTTGCTGTTTACCTCTTTAGCTAAAGCAATGGTATTGGTTGGACAGTTTACAAGGCAAACGCTGCAACCCTTGCATTTTTCTGTGTCCACCACAATAGCTCCTCTTAATGCCATATTGATTTATTGTTAAGTTTATAATTATTTACAAAAATATATTTTTTTATCTAAAAATGAAAGCAAATAGTTGAAAAAAGCAGTAATTATTTAGAGAAAAAGTTAAATCCTTTAATAACGCCATTTATGATATGCTCCCATCTGGTTATAATTCCAATAATTAACAGCGCAATTATGATTAAAAATCCCTGAGTTGAGGATGATTGTCTATTGTACCACTCTTTAAGCTTTTTAATCATTATCTTCTGTTACTTAATAATTCTGATTCTTGCATCAACGGCTATTACTTGCCTGGAGTTACCTAAAAGCGGGTTTAGATCCATCTCGAAGATTTCGGGAGTAGCATTACAAAGAGCAGAAACTCTCCTTATTGAGTCACTAAATAGGAACTGGTTAACACCCTCCTGACCTCTTGTGCCTTCAATAATCTTATACCCCCTAAGGGTTTTAATCATCTCATCTGCCTCTTTTTTAGAGACAGGATTTAGACCTATACTTACATCATTTAGTGCTTCAACGAATATCCCTCCAAGGCCGCACATAATAAGATGACCGAATTTATCCTCTTTTTTTGCCCCAATAAATAGTTGATTTCCCGATAGCATAGGTTGAAGCATAATTGAGGTTGTTTCGGGAATTTTTATCATCCTGTTGAACTCAATCAGCAATGTCTCCTCATCTGTTACATCCAGTACTACACCTCCAACATCCGATTTATGTACCGGCCCGACAACTTTCATAACGAGCGGGTATCCAATCTCTTTGGCCATCTTTTTTGCATCACTGAGATTGCTGGCAATAGCCTCTTTAGCTCTGTTTATTCCTGCAGCATCTAGTAGCTTCTGAACATTTTCAGGTGAGAGGTATCCGTCGGAACAGCTCTCGATTACAGATCTTATAAGCTTATTGTCTACCGGTGGGAGTTCGGCCTGGTGAATAGTCTCTTTGTTATTAAGTACTTTGGCCAGGGCAGACCCGAAAACTACTTCGTCAGGAAATGAGATGCCGCCTTTAGAGTGAAAATGGGATATCTCTTCTTTGACATTGACAATCGAGGGTAAAACAGGGTAGATAGGCTTCTTGCATTTTACCATCTTTTCCCAGAGTTTATCATAAACATCATATACTGTAGTGAGCCCGGGAGAGCCAAATATTACCACCATTGAGTCTACATCAAAGTCATTTTCACAGGCGTCAATAATATGCGATAGCTGCTCAGCTGTGCCTGTAGCCAAAAAATCTATTGGGTTTGATACAGATGATCCGGGATATAGTTTTGTTAGAAGCTCTGAAGCCTTATCACCTGATATTTCTGGAATCTTAATGTTGTTTGCAGATAAAATATCTGTGAGCATAACAGCTGGTCCTCCGGCGTGAGTAATGATTGCCACTTTGTCGCCTTTAGGTTTAGGGTAGATGAGAACGGATGCAACTGTAGCAAGCTCCATTCTGCTGTAACAGCGAATAATACCGGCTTTTCTGAAAAGAGCGGTAATTGCAACATCGGGGCTGGCCATTGCTCCGGTATGAGATGATGCCGCTCTGCTTCCGGCTTCACTGTAACCAGATTTGATCGCAGCTATTGCTGCGCCTTTTTTAATTAGAGAACGGGAGTGCTTGAGTAGTTTTTCCGGCTTTGTGATACTTTCAATATATAGTAGCTTGACCGGGGAGCTTTTGCCGTGTACATATGTCTCGTCCAGATGTTCAAGAATGTCTTCAACCCCAAGTTGAGCACTGTTCCCGACAGAGTATACAGAGGAAAATGTTAACCCGAGTTGCATAGATGCTTCAATAATAAAGACAGCTGTGGCACCCGAACCTGAAATTACATCAACACCTCTGGGGTCCAGTTTTGGGATTGGTTTTGTAAAAACTCCGGAATAAGATGGGGTTAGTACTCCAATACAGTTGGGACCAATAAGCGATGCCCCTGCAGCGTTAACAACTCTTACAAGCTCCTCCTCCAAGATTGCACCTTCTGCACCATCTTCGTGAAAACCTGCCGAGAAAACTATTATTGCCTTACAAGATTTCTTTTTACAGAGTGTCTCTGCAACGCCCGGGCAAAGTGAAGCAGGTATTGCCAGAATTGCGAGATCTACCTGAGGAAGATCTTCCACGGAGCTATAGCTTTTGATTCCCTGTACATATTCACTTTTTGGATTTACGACAAATAATTTGCCGGAGTATTTAGTCTCCAAAAGATTTTTAAGTACATTTCCACCGGGTTTGTGTGAGTCTTCAGATCCGCCAACGATTACGATACTCTTAGGCGAGATTAACTCTTTAGTTATCATGTTTACTTATTTAGGGCGCAAATATAATGAAAAGTAACATAAATATCCGTTTGTGCTTATAAAATTTCAATAAAATTTAAAATTGACTTATAACTGTTACTATTTTTGTTGTATTTAAACCAGTATCTTTTTGAGCCATATTCCATATATCTGTAAGCTGATTTCCTATCTTCCAAATCTAAAAGGGGATTATTTAACTCATCTCCAAATCTCCATTGCTTAGAGAGTAGCCCGGGACCTGTACGATATGAGAATCCATTTTCCATCCAGCATAAAACGATGTTAAGAATAGCATTTTGATAATTAAGTTTTGCATAGTTGTAAAGGTACAAACCTCTGCTCTCGTTATTTGTACTAATATCGGGATAGTTTTCACTATAATGTAGAGTAAAATGCTCTAAAAAATTTCTATTCTCAAGTATAACAGACCTGAAACAATCTCTCCAGACACCATTGTTGTAATATGAGTCAACAATTTTTGAAAGGGCAGATGAGAGTGTTAATTCGTAAAATGATATCCAGGGCGTCTCTAGTGCCTCGTAAGGTGGTGATGGAGAGTATTTTATATTAAATGCTGATGCATTTCTGGTCATCTCAGTCCCCGGTAGTAGTTTTAGAACCTCAAGTTGAATCTCCCCCGGATTTAGTTCAATAAGTTTTATTGTATCATTAAGAATATCTCTGTAAGTGTAGTGCGGAAGAGCGGCAATCAGGTCGCAATGCACCTCAAATTTACCTAGAGATGTCAAAAAATGAACACCATCTGCACTCTCTTTGCTACCACCAAATCTGTTGCAACTTTTTAATACATTTTCGTTAAAACTTTGAACACCTGCTTCGATGTGCAATAACCCGCAGGGAAGACCTTCCAGGATCTCTCTCAATCTCTCATCCAGTAGTGAAGGGTGTAGCTCTAGATGAAACTGAATGTGGGGGGTGTATTTCTTGAATAAGTTGAGAAGAAGTCCGGCTCTTTTGGCATTCGCATTAAAAGTTCTGTCCAGAATCCTAACCTCTTTAATATTATGTCGTAAAATATCATCAAATCTTGATTCAAGAGAGTCTATCGGAATGTTATCAACCCTTCTCTCATCACCGCTTATGCAAAAAGAGCATCTGTTGAAGCACCCTCTGGAGGTCTCAACCTGCACAAAAGGCTTACTCCAGTCAAATAGTAAAGAGCTCTCCGGCGTTTTAAGCTGAGCGAAGTTATTCACAATTGCAATCCCCTTATCTTTATAGATTCCCTGCTCATCTATATAACAGAATCCATATGTATTTGAGTAGCTCCTTACGCTCTCAATGGTCGCAATAAATTCGGGGAAGATATCTTCTCCCTCGCCTCGAAAAACTGCCTCTGTAAAACGGTTTTTATTTAAGAAATCTTTGTTATCTCCAAGAAACTCCGGTCCTCCGAGTATTATTCTAATATTTGGAGACAATGCCTTGGCTCTCTCAAGAACAGATAGTACCTTTTTGTGGTTGAAAAGCCATAATGTAGAGAGAATTATATCAGGAGAAAATTCTGCAATTTCTGAGAGATAATATGTTGTTTCTCTGTTAATTGATCCAGAAACAACTCTCCAAGAGTACCTCTCAGTAATAGTTTCAGATAACTGTGCGTGAAGAGCAGGTATTGCTAAAGATGAATGTGAATATGAGGCATTTATGTCTAGCCATAAGATTCTCATTTTTATTCAAAGATAGCAAATTATTGGCGAAAGAGTAATTTTTAAATATAGTTCAAAATGACTACTTTTGAAAAATTTTGACTTAAGATGACTAATAGTATATTGATAAAGGGGGTAGTACTGGATGAAAGATGCCAAGATGTTCTGATTGTTGATAATGTAATTGAGAAAATAGGAGATAGTATTGTTTTTGAGGCTCACAAAGTTATTGATGGAAGCGGGAAAACTCTTATCCCCGGGTTTGTGAATATGCATACACACGCAGCAATGACTCTGATGAGGGGTATAGGGGAGGATATGCACTTAAAAGAGTGGTTATACAAAAAAATATGGCCTATAGAGAAGAAGCTGGATGACGAATTGGTCTACTGGGGAACCAAACTGGCAGCTCTTGAGATGATTAAATCCGGGACCACCTGTTTTAACGATCAGTACTGGAATCTGGATGCTGCAGTTAAAGCATCTGCAGAGATGGGGATAAGATCGGTACAACCATTTGTAATCCTGGATCTTGGAGACAAATCCAAATGGAGCAAAATAAAAGAGGAGTGTTATAGTGCTTGGGAGAGATCCAAACTGTGGGGTCCAAGGAACCGTTTCGCTATTGGCATTCACTCTCCCTACAGTGTCTCAGAAGAGATGTTGGTTTGGGGTACAAATTTTGCCAGAGAGAGAGGGCTTTTAGTTCATATTCACGTCTCAGAAACAGAGGGTGAAAACAGAGATTCTGTAGATTTACACGGTGTTTCTCCGACAAAATATCTGGACAGGGTGGGAGTTTTGGGGCCGGATATTATAGCTGCCCATTGCCTGTGGATGGACGATGAAGATATAGAGATCTTCTCAAAAAGAGATGTAAAGGTTGTTCACAATATAAACTCTAATCTTAAGATCGCCTCCGGCTACAGATTCAGATATAATGAATTTAGGGATGCAGGTGTGACAGTAACTCTTGGTACTGATGGTTGTGCATCTTCAAACAACCTGGATATGATAGAGACTATGAAGACAACCGCATTGGTTCAGAAGGCCTGGAGAGAGGATCCGACTGCTATGCCTCTGGATGAACTTCTTAATCTGGCAACCAAGAATGGTGGATTGGCTTTGGGAATCAACTGTGGTGAAGTAAAAGAGGGTTATCTGGCAGATTTGTCAATTATTGATACGAACTCAATAGCCTTTACTCCAAATATAAATTTTAAGGCAAACCTGGTATACTCTGCAAACAGCTCCTGTGTAGATACCGTGATATGTGACGGAAAGGTTTTAATGGAGGGTAGGAGAGTAGATGGAGAGAGAGAGATTTTAGATAATGTAAATAGACTGTACAAAAAGCTTTTATAGAAAACACAACAATATGTCAACTGAATATTTAAAGAAAATTGAAGAGGCTGCCTCATTCATTTCATCAAAGATAGGAGAAAGGAGACCTCTGGCCGGTATAGTACTCGGAAGCGGCTTGGGAGAATTGGCAGAGAGAATTGAGAATAAAATTGTGATTCCGTACAGAGAGATTCCAAATTTTGCAATCTCTACCGCGATGGGTCACAAGGGTAATCTTATAGCCGGTAATCTGGGAGGAAAGTTTGTAATAGCTATGCAAGGCAGATTCCATTTTTATGAAGGATACGGAATGGATATGGTTACACTTCCGGTCCGTGTAATGAAGGTTCTCGGCATCTCTTACCTTTTTGTCTCTAATGCTGCAGGCGGGGTGAACAAAGATTATAAAGTAGGGGATATAATGATTATCAGAGACCATATAAACTTAATGCCTAACCCACTAATCGGCTCAAATCTGGAGAGCTTTGGCCCCAGGTTCCCCGATATGACAAGACCTTATGACAGACCTCTAATCGAAAAGGCAGAGAGCGTTGCAAAGGAGTTGGGTATAGCCCTCAAAAAAGGGGTCTATCTGGCAGGCACCGGTCCTACATATGAGACTCCTGCAGAGTATAACTACTTTAGACTCATCGGTGCAGATGCCGTAGGGATGTCTACTGTTCCTGAAGTTATTGTTGCACGTCACTCAAACATCCCGGTTTTTGGCCTCTCTGTTATAACTAACGAGGCATTCAGTTTTGCAGATGACTTTGTAAATGACGGAGATGATGTGGTGGAGGCTGCAAATATGGCTGCCGACAAACTAAGTGCGATTGTCACAAACCTCATCTCTAAACTTTAACGCCTTTTTGTTATGAACCCTATTCCAAATGAGTACGCAGAGGCAGCTCTGGAGATTACAGAGTACTCACATTTGATGTGGAGTAAGGGATATGTTGAGGCAAACGGAGGTAATATATCTGTTCGACTCTCAGGTGACACGATAATCACCACTCCTACAATGGAGTCAAAAGGGCAATTAAGACCGGAAGATATGGTTATCTGCACACTTAAAGGGGATAAGATTTACGGAAAAAGGGATGCCTCATCCGAAATTAAAACTCATATTGCAGTATATAGTTCAAATCCACAAGCAAAATCTGTTGTTCACTCTCACCCTCCCTATACCTGCTCCTATGCCTTTACAGACTCTTTACCGTTTAGTTTTATGAGTGCAGAGGCTTTATTCTGGCTTGATAAAATGTGCGTTGTACCGTTTATTACGCCAGGGTCGGATGAGTTATCAAACGAGATAGAGTGTCTGTGCAAAGGAAGTTCTGTGATTTTACTTCGTAACCACGGTTTGATAACTTGGGGAGGAAGCATAAAAGAGGCCTGGTGGAGAACAGAGGCAATGGAGAGCAGTTGCAAAATTTCTCATATTATTAAAGAGAGAGGAGATACTCCGGTATATTTGTCAGAGAGAGATAGGCTCTCACTGCAAAAAATCAAAGAGTCGTATTTTAACAGAGAGGAGAGATATGATTGATAATTTCTTTGGATTTGATTCTGTTGATATTTCAGAAGATGGAAACGCTTTAATAATAATAGACCAAACAGAGTTACCATCAAAGGAGATCTTTCTCAGTCTTAAAAATGAGGAGGAGGTAGCTGAGGCGATTACATCACTCAGGGTGAGAGGCGCCCCGGCAATAGGAATAGCTGCCTCGTTCGGAATATGTGTCATAGTTAAAAATCTGCGACCAAAAGATTATAGAGCTTATCTGTATGAATTTGACAGAGTGTACGACATCCTTTTAAAGACAAGGCCTACTGCTGTAAACTTAAGAAATTGCCTGGAGAGTTTAAGATCCACCCTAAATAGATCTATTGAAGATGGTTATACATCAACAGAGGAGATACAGGAGATATTACTTGACCGAGCTAAACAAATCAAAAGAGAGGATATTGAGAACAATATTAAAATGGCTGAGCTTGGACTCTCGTTATTGAAACCCGGCTCTACCATACTAACCTATTGCAATGCAGGCCATCTGGCCGTTTCAAGATTTGGATCTGCTCTCTCTCCGATATACCTTGCCAAGAGCAGAGGAGTTACAATAAAGGTGTTTGCCTGCGAAACCAGACCTCTTATGCAGGGAGCCAGGCTAACAGCCTACGAGTTGTTAAAAGCAGGAGTGGACACAACACTCATTTGTGATAATATGGTAAGCAGTGTAATGTCCGGTGGGTTGATAGATGCAGTAATAACAGGGTGCGATAGAATCGCGGCAAACGGAGATGTCGCAAATAAGATAGGTACCTCAATGGTTGCCATACTAGCATCACACTATAAAATTCCTCACTATATAATAGGCCCCTCTACCACAATCGACCCTGAGTGTAAAAGCGGAGAGGATATTGTTATAGAGGAGAGGTCTTCTGATGAGGTTACTCAGAGATGGTTTAAAAAACAAATTGCTCCCGAAGGGGTTAAAGTGTTCAACCCTGCATTTGATATAACCCCTGCAAAGCTGGTATCTGCTATAATAACTGAGAAGGGTATCTTCCGTTACCCTTATAATTTTTAAAAATAGAATGATAAAAAATATTGTATTTGATTTGGGAGGAGTTCTGGTAGGGCTCAACAGAGGTGCGTGTGAGGAGGCTTTCCGGCGAATTGGGTTTAATGACTTTGGTAAGATCCTGAACGAATATGTTCAGGGAGGATTCTTTCTTGATTATGAGAAGGGTGAGATATCAACAGAGGAGTTTATGGAAATTGTCAGAAGTTATATTGACCCACAGATAAGGGAGAGTATAACTGACACTCAGATAGTGAATGCTATGGGCTCTTTTCTGGAAGATATTCCGGCTTATAAGCTGGATTTTCTCATTGCACTTAAAAAAAGATATAAGCTCTTTATGTTGAGTAATACCAATCCAATTGCAATAGAGATTGTTCGCCCAATGTTTTTAACAAGAGGTATTCCTCTGGAGAGCTATTTTGATAAACTTTTTTTATCCTATCAGATGAAAATGGCAAAACCGGATGAAGTTATTTTTGAGAATGTTATTGAAAGTGCCGGGATATGTGCATCTCAGACCCTGTTTGTAGATGACTCACCACTTAATATTGAAACCGCAAAGAGATTGGGTTACAAAACTCTGCTCTTTAATCCTTTGGACAACTTAATTAGTGAGGTCAACAAAATACTATGTTAAAAAGTGCTACAAGAGAAGAGAGTATAAAATTCATAAGTCTTTCCAGCGGAAGCAGCGGTAACAGTTACTTTATAGGAAACAGTGAGGTCGCAATATTAATAGATGCAGGTATTAGTACTAAAAATATAAGAAAGAGACTTTCCGACCACTTTGTTAATATTGAATCACTTGATCTGGTTCTTTTAACACACGACCATTATGACCATATAAAGCACCTTACAGCACTAACTCTTCGGTACAATAAACCGGTCTATGGCACAGAAATTCTTTTGCATTCTCTTGAAAATCATCATCATACAAAAGATAAGCTCTCAGGATATAAGAAGATCCTCGAAAAGGAGATTCCATTTGTATTTAAAGGAGTATCAATTACAGCTTTTGATGTTCCTCACGATGCAACTGACTCTCTTGGATACCATATTGACTTTCTTGGAGAGCGATTTACACTAATAACAGATTTGGGAAGAGTGACAAAAAGAGTTGTAGATTATTGTAAAATATCCCACAATATAATTATTGAGTCCAACTACGATAGATCTATGCTTGAGGGAGGAGGTTATTCCAAAAGCTTAATTGACAGAATAAGAGGTGGAAGAGGGCACCTCAGCAATGACGAGACCTCAGAAGCTATTAAAGAATTTTATCACCCTGGTATAAAGAACATTTTCCTTTGCCATTTAAGCGATAACAACAACACCCCGGAACTTGCTTATGAGAGCTCTTTAAAGTCTCTTAGCGAGATCGGGGTGATTGTAGGAAGCGATTTAGAACTTCATTGTCTTCCCAGAAAGGAGCATAAATGCTACTTGGTCTGAATCTTAGAAGACGGTATTAGATCTCTAAAAAACAGAGAGTTAATAAATAATCTTGAGCCTCCGTACCAGTAACCTCGGAAATTAGGAGTATCGCAGAAGTAGATTGCTCCGTTTCCGGCGAGCACTGCCGGCATACCTTTTACTGCCTCAATGGTTGGAACCGGCATATATCCGCTCTCCAAAGGATTGTCGGCATATTTTGCAACTGTTGAGCCAGGCATCACACTCTCGGAGATAACCGATCTGCCCCTTTTAAAAAGAAACAGTTCATTTGATGCTACTCCATAGAGTATTGGGGACTCTTTTGAAAAAGTTGTCTTTAGAATTACTCCGTTTATATTTCCAACACCAACAGATCTCTCTTTAATATCTGCTATCCCAATTTCATTAAGTGTTTGGAAAGATTGGTCTATTGCAATTATTGTATTTGACGGGAATGAACTCCAAATTTTTAATTTCTCATTTACCTCTTTAGGAAGCCTGTAATTACCACTTAAAACAATTGTGTTGTATTGATTTAGATCAATTTCTGAAAGTAAAGAAGCGTCAATAATTGAAGCAGGAATTGAATATTTTTGGTCCAGAAGATGCCATAACTCACCAATTGTGCCGTAGGATGCACCTCTGCCTACTATTAGAGCTATCTTTGGAATAGAGACTCTTTTAAAATGAGCACTTCCCAGATCAAACTCTACTCCAAAGCTGCTAGTAGCTGAGTAGAATTCTGTTTCGCTCTCCTGAGAGTGTTGTAATACGACTTTATGAAGCTCTGTTTCACTTAATTGTTGACCCCTAACCGGAACCATAACAGTACCTGCCGAGAGTGACACTAGTTTATCTCCTATGTTTATTCCGAAAGATTTATCTCCAACTCTTACTGCAACTCCACGGTTAAGAAGGTCATAAAGAATTTTGTATGAGTAGATATCGCTCAATTCAAAAAGGTATGCCAGTTTACTTAAAGGCAGCTCCTTTCTTACTCTCTCTCTAACCTTTACAACCTTTTTACCAACTAAACCTTCAGTTGATAAAAGCTCTTCATAATTAAGATTCATTGCCAGAGGAAGTGTCCAGGCAGAGACATCATAAAAAGTGGTGTCAATATAACTTGTCATCTTATCAAAAAGTGTTCGGATCAATCTGTACTCTCTCTGATAGAGAGGTAGTATGTAGCTGTTTTTTGAAGAGAAACTCTTGCCCTTGATGGTTATATCTCTGCTAAGCTCATAAAGATTGATTGAGTGGGCTGCAAGAATACTATTAAGCTCTTTAACCAGTGAAATATTTGAATCGGATGAAATAACATACCCTTTTATTGCCCCTTTTCTTGCCATATCTTGTGACTCTCTGTATGAGTCGGCTTTGAATCTGTTGAGCTCCTCTCTTTTGTCAATTCCTGCATTTATTGCGGAGTATGTGCATAGAGCCTGATATCTTATAATGTCGGGAAATTTTAACAACACACCATTTCTTAACTGAATGTGTCCTCTTGAACTTGGCTGTTCATAGAGTATTCCGATTGCACCAAGCATATCGGGGTAGGATGCTCCTTTGCCCGTATAAAAGTTATCATATCCCTCTTTTGTGAAAAATAGTACTCCATCTTCGTTCATCGCTTTAGCGTGATATATTGAAATATCCTCGGTCAGTTTGCGGTTAAGTTCGGGTGCAAGTGGGTTTGTGCTATTCTTAATCCCCGGAGAAAAATAAGTTCCGTTTGTGCTCCCCTGTTCGTGATAGTCATTTACCAGAGTAGGGTGCCAATTCATAAAGATCTCTAGCCTGTGTCTAGTTTCAGGGTGTTGTACCGGAAGCCAGTCTCTGTTTAGATCAAACCAGTAGTGGTTACTTCTTCCGCTGGGAGAGGGCTCACGAAACTCCCTTGAGAATGGATCCAGAACATTTGAGTAGCTTCTGGCGGAGTTAACCCAGTTTGCAAATCTGTTAATCCCATCCGGGTTTTGAGCCGGTTGGATTATTATAACAGAATTGTTTAAAATTCTATCAACTTCTGACCCTTGTGCTGCCGCAAGATAGTATGCAACAGCCATTGATGCGTTCACTCCACTTGCCTCGTTTCCGTGAACGCTATAGCCAAACCACATAACAATAGGCATCTCTTTAACCGGAAGAGAGGAGGATTTTGACGGATCTGTTAACATAATTTGCCTCTCCCGGATTTTATCCAGGTTTTTTTGATTTTCTGCTGAGGTAATAATCAGAAAAATAAGAGGCCTCCCTTCGTAAGATGTTCCAATCTCCTGAGAGATGACCCTGTCTGAGCTTTTCGAGAGTACTCTCATATATGAAATAAGCAAATCGTGACTTATATGGTGTTCACCGATTTCAAAACCCAAAAACTCTTTTGGAGATGGAACCGCCGGGTTGAGAGTGTAATCTCCCTGAGGAATGTAGTAATTAATTCCTTGTGCATTTAAAGCTGCCACAAAAAGGGTGAGGAGTGCTGTCAGAAAATATTTTTTTACAGTCATAGATCTGTTTTTAGTAATAATTAAAATAAATTATTCGACAAATTGTAAAGCGTAATACTTTGCAGTCAGTCTCTCTCCGGTTGCCCTCTCAATCATATCATTCCACTTGTAGGTCATTCCCGGAGCAAATATATTTTTACTCATCCAGGTGCCCACCGATTGATTATTAATATAGCACTCATCTTTATAGTTACCGGATTTTGTGATATTATTCACAATATAGTAGTGCATTTGAGATGCTAAAAGTTCTCCCAACTGGTAATTATGGTAGTAACACGGATATAGTGCAATATGAATTTTAGTTGCCCAGTCCGGCTCATCTCTACCTTGTGGTTTAGTGAGCATTTGGTACTCTTGTACAAGACTCCACCAAAGATCATTCAGATTTTGATCTGGATTTGCATACATAGATTTTTCGAAACGGTAGACAACCTGAACCCAGCGACTGAATACAAGTTGTTGAAGTCTAAGAGATCTCCGGCAATCTTCTGCAATTTTTTCTGTCTCCTCTTCGGATATGTTAAGCATTTGTTTCATCCACTGAGGATTTCTGGAGAGTCGTCCGAAAATCATTGCTACAGCTTCGGTTGTGAAGGAGTGAGCAGCGTTTTTTAAAAAATAGGGATTCTCGGGGATATCGTGACCCTGAGAGTATACGGCGTGGCCAAACTCGTGAAGCATTGTACCCATCCACTGCTCATTATCGCTGATATTGCAAAGAACCCTAATATCTCCTTCTGAGTCAATATCTGTGCAGTAGGCGTGCTGGTTCTTCTTTGGCTTCTCATAAAGATCGCTGTTAGCCATAATATTATCTACATCTAGCCCGATACCTTTATAAAATGTTGAGGTGAGTGTCTCAAGGTTCTGCCCTTTATAGTACTTGTCTAAATCGACAGGATACAATTGCGGTGACTCCTGAAAGAATCTACCCTGAAAGTGCCACGGCATCAATTTATCCTCTTCAACTTTATAGATTTTTGAAAAAAGAGTGTTCATCTCTTTTTTAAGGGCTGCAAATGAGTCTCTTGTCAGTGAGTCCAACTCGTCAAACAGGGCGGAGATATCGTCGGGATTCTGACCTGAAAGCTCCAGGCTCATTGTGTGGAAATTATCAAATCCCAAAGATTTAGCAACAGAGTTTCTTAGTTTAATCAGTTCAATAACATCATCTGCTACAAAAGGTCCGATTTTTTTATGGGCACTCCAGGCCTCTTCAAGATCTTTGTTGTTTCGTGAACTTTTTAATATATTTTCTATCTCATTATCAGATATTTCACGCTCTTTATAGAGTGCCCGGAAAGAGGCATACTTTTGCTCCAGCAGGGCAGATCTATTAATAATATCATTCAGCACGGAGGTATCTGCCTGATTGCTTAAAAAATTATTATAAAGAATTTCGAGCTCTCTTTTGAGGATTGGATCCTCAATGTTATCCCTCTCTTTAATAGATTTGAGAGTAGCAAAAGTGGCGGGATCTGAATAGATTGATGTAATCTTCATACTATTTTGAGAATAAATCTCAAAGTAGCCGGATTCACCGGTTATTGTACCATTCCAGTATGCTGTTGCAGCCTCTTTGCTAAGAGGCCTGATTTCATTTTCAATGTTATTAACTATCTCCTTTAGCTTCATATCGTCACTTTTTGAGCAAGCAGCTATTAATATAAAAGCCGCAATTGCAAAGATTGTTTTTTTCATAGTTTTAGTTGAATTACTTAGTTTGACTCTTCTGTTTTTAATTTCCGTGATTTAGTAACCTTTGTGGAGATAATGTAGATATCCTCCAGCGGGCGATCATTGGAGTCTGTCTTTGTAACTGATATCTTTTCAACAACATCGGCACCTTGTACCAGCTCTCCAAATACGGTGTACTGAGTGTCCAGGTGCGGAGTTCCCCCCTTTGTTTTGTATATCTCTCTCCATTTTGGCGGAATTGTATGGATATCGGTAATTTTATTAGCTGCATTTCTACTGTTTATTCTATCTTCACTAGCTTTAAGCGCCTGTTCATCAAATACTTTACCTTTAACTATGTAGAATTGTGACCCGCCGGACTCCCTCTTTGGATTTATGTTGTCGCCCTCTCTGGCTGCTGCAAGAACTCCTTTTTTATGATAGATACCGGGAATAATTTCGGCAGGAATGTTATATCCCGGACCCCCATCTCCGTAAAGTTTGCCCTTCTCTTTAGCTTTTGAGTCCGGATCTCCACTCTGGATCATAAAGTTATCAATTACCCGGTGAAAGAGTACTCCATTGTAAAAGCCACTTTTTGCAAGCTTTACAAAATTATCCCTGTGTAAAGGGGTCTCATTATAGAGACGCAGTGTAATATCTCCGGCTGTCGTTTTCAATGTTACATAGTAATAGGACTCTCTTTTTGCCTGTAATTCATTGACAAATAAGAGAGAAAAGAGAACTAGCGTAAGAGAAACGGAGAAAAAAATCAATTTAGATTTAGTGAGATTAGAAGTTTTTGTATTTTTCATTTTCCCGATGTTTAGTAAACAAATTTAAAATAAAAAAGCGGGTGGCCAATACTTTTAGGCCACCCGCATATTTTAATTTCTAGTGCAACCTCATTTAAAGTTGAGGACCACTGGAGACAAGTGCCAAAGCATCTTCGTTGTCGCAGTATTGCTCAAAGTTCTTAATATATTTAAGAGCCAGTGATTTTGCCTTCTCTTCCCACTCTCCTCTGTTTTTGTATGTATCTCTTGGATCCAGAATTCCCTCTGTAACATTTTGTAACTTCTCGGGAACCGTAAGGTTCAGGATTGGGATAGTATGTTTGGGAGCATTCTCAATTGATCCGTCAATTATAGAGTCAATAATTGCCCGGGTATCTTTAATAGAGATTCTTTTTCCCGTTCCGTTCCATCCTGTGTTGACAAGATATGCAGATGCGCCGTGTTCTGCCATTTTTTTTGCCAATTGCTTGGCATAAACGGTAGGATGAAGCGAAAGAAATGCCTCTCCAAATGCAGGAGAGAATGATGGAATAGGTTCTGTGATACCTCTTTCTGTACCAGCGAGTTTCGAGGTATAACCACATAAGAAGTGATACTGAGCCTGCTTTTCGTCAAGTATAGATACAGGAGGAAGCACTCCGAAGGCGTCTGCAGATAGGTAAATAACCTTTTTTGCATGCCCGGCCTTAGATGGAAGCACTATTTTGTTTATGTGATAAATAGGGTATGAAACTCTGGTGTTTTCCGTAACAGATATGTCGGTGAAATCTATAGAACCATCCTCTTTAACAGTTACATTCTCCAGAAGAGCGTCTCTCTTGATCGCTCTCCAAATGTCCGGTTCGTTCTCTTCGCTGAGGTTAACGGTTTTTGCGTAACAACCTCCTTCGTGATTAAAGACACCTTCGTCGTCCCATCCGTGCTCATCATCTCCTATAAGATATCTTTTAGGATCTGCCGAGAGGGTTGTTTTTCCTGTACCGGAGAGACCGAAGAATATTGCAACATCTCCCTTTTTCCCTACATTAGCAGAGCAGTGCATTGATGCAACACCTTTGAGGGGAAGATAGTAGTTCATCATAGAGAATATCCCCTTTTTCATCTCGCCTCCGTACCAGGAGCCTCCAACAATCTGAATCCTCTCTGTTAGATTAAAGAGAACAAAAACCTCTGAGTGTAAATTATGCTCCTTCCATTTTGGATTTGTTGTTTTCGAACCGTTAATGGAGACAAAATCCGGTTCCCCGTAATTTTCCAGCTCCCATTTTGACGGGCGGATAAACATATTTGTAACGAAGTGTGCCTGCCAGGCAACCTCCATTATGAATCTAACTTTGAGTCTGGTATTCTCGTTGGTTCCACAAAAAGTATCAACCACATAAAGTGTTTCCTTATTTGAAAGCTGATTTTGAACCAACCCCATACAATCACTCCAAACACTCTCTGTTACCGGTTTGTTAATGTTACCGTCCCACCAGATTGTATTTTCTGTTGTTGCATCTTTAAGAATGTAGCGATCTTTAGGAGAGCGGCCTGTGAATACTCCGGTCATAACAGCAACAGCACCTGTATTTGTTACAATACCTTTTTCGAAACCTTCGTTTTTCTGTGATGTCTCTGCTCTGAAAAGCTCTTCGTAGGTGGGGTTATAAACTATCTTTCCCACGTTTTGGATACCATACCTGGATAAATCTATAAATGACATAAATTGATAATTAAAATAAAGCGGATTATATATTTTTGAAAGCGTAAATACGAATATAGTCAAAAATCTTTATTCAAAACATTTAATTTATGACTATTTTTGTTTAAAATGGATTTTTATGGATTCCCCGCTGGATATTTTAAAAAAATATTGGTCCTTTGAAAGCTTTAGACCACTTCAGGAGGATATCATAAATTCTGTTCTTGAGAACAGAGATACGCTCGCTCTGCTTCCCACCGGGGGAGGGAAATCTCTCTGTTTTCAGATTCCTGCACTTATAAAAGATGGGATATGTATTGTTATCTCACCTCTTATAGCACTGATGAAAGATCAGGTGGAGAATTTAAGATCCAGGGGAATTAAGGCACTGTCAGTACACTCAGGAATGACTGCAAATGAGGTAGATGCAGCACTGGATAATGCAATCTTCGGGAATTATAAGTTCCTATATCTATCACCGGAGAGAGCAAGAACGGAGATATTCAGAGTGAGGGCCGCAAAGATGAACATCTCTTTCATTGTGGTTGATGAGGCGCACTGTATATCCCAATGGGGTTACGATTTCAGACCGGAGTATCTCCTTATAAAGGAGATACTTGAGGTAACCGGGCCACTTCCCATAATTGCCCTCACAGCAACCGCAACTACAGAAGTTGCAAAAGACATTATGGATAAGCTCTCATTTAGAGAGCCTAACCTTATCAAGGGGAGATTTGAAAGAGACAATCTCTCATATGTTGTGAGGCATAGTGAAGATAAAAACGGGCAATTGTTAAAAATTATAAGGTCGGTAAAGGGATCCTCAATTGTGTACGTAAGGGAGAGAAGACGAGCAGAGGAGGTCTCCGCCTTTCTAATATCTCAGGGTATCTCTGCAGATTCATACCACGCCGGTTTCTCTTCAAAACTCAGAACAAGCAAACAGGATGAGTGGCATAACGGCATTACATCTGTTATTGTCTCTACAAACGCCTTTGGAATGGGAATTGATAAGGGAGATGTCAGGTTTGTGTGCCACTTTGATATTCCGGAATCTATAGAGGCATATTTTCAGGAGGCAGGCAGAGCGGGAAGGGATGGCAATAGATCATATGCGGTTCTTCTGTGGAACAGCAACGACATTAGAAGACTCAGACAGATTGCCTCTATTACCTTCCCCGAGATAGATTTTATTAAGGAGATATACCAGAAATTATATAGATATTTTAACTATTCTTATGGTTCTGGCAAAGGAGAATCGGTGAGATTCAATCTGCTTGAGTTTGCATCTAAATACAAAATACACACTTCAACCATATATTACGCTATAAAATATCTTGAAAGCTGTGGATATGTCAAACTTACAGAAGAGCTGGACAATCCTTCAAGAATTATGTTCCTTGTAAACAGAGATGAACTCTATGCCATTCAGCTCAAGAATGAATCTCTGGACTCATTTATAAAATCGCTTTTAAGACTATATGAGGGTCTCTTCTCGGGATACCTCTCGATTGATGAGGAGTATATTGCTCGGGTGACCAGAAACAGCAGAGCAGCTGTTGTCTCAATGCTAATTAAGTTATCAAGAATGGGTGTGATTGGCTATATTCCGGGAGCCAGATCTCCTCTTCTTATTTTCCTGGAGGAGAGACTTGAGGAGAAAGGGTTGTATATATCAGAAAATGAGTATAATAAAAGAAAAGATTCGTTTGTAAAGAGAACTGAGGCGGTTATTGAGTATGTAAACGAGGAGACTATATGCCGTTCACGCTACCTTACCTCATATTTTGGACAGAGTGAGGGTTCAGATTGTGGTATTTGCGATATTTGTATAGGAAAAAGAAGATTGAGGGAGGGGAAATATTATCTTCAGGAGATTGAGAGAAGGCTCATTGAGATCTTGATGGAGTCATCCAGAACAATGGAAGAGATATCCTCAATGATTGAAGATGAGAGCGGCTGTTATCTGGATATCCTAAGGGAGATGGCTGACAGGGGAGGGGTGAAGGTCGACGGTGAGAAGATTATTCTGGTCAAAGGGATAAAATAAAGGCGCACATTGTGTCACTCAATTTTTGTATTGGTAGCCCCATAACATTAAAGTAGGACCCCTCTATTTTGTAAATAGCTGTGAATCCTATCCACTCCTGCACTCCGTATGCTCCGGCTTTATCGTACGGAGAGTAGTTATCTACATAAAATTCTATCTCTCTATCCGATATCTCCCTGAAATAGACTGTTGTCTCAGAGCTGAAACTCTCTGTTTTCTCAATGCTCCGAAGTGTAACCCCGGTAACAACTTTATGCGCCTTACAGGAGAGCATCCTCAACATTTTACAGGCCTCATCACGATCTTTTGGTTTACCCAATATGAGATTTTCACAAATAACAAGAGTGTCTGCAGTTATGAGAATCTCTTTAGGATCAAGTTCTCTTCCAAAAGAGAGAGATTTTCTCAATGATAGAATAGCAGGAACATCAAAAGGGTGAGTACTTTCACTATACTCTTCGTCTGTTTCGGAGTTTATTTCGACAGTGAAGGGAATTCCCAGACCCAAGATCAGCTCGCTTCTTCTGGGAGAGGCAGATGCGAGTGTAATTTTATAATCCTTGACTAAATCGATTAGTAATTTCATATCTTTTGCTGAAAGAAAAATCAGCCTGAAAAGGCTCCTGTGTTGGGGTACCATTTGCCCTGAATCTTAAGAGTCTGTTCGATTACATCTCTCACACAACCTTTACCACCCGGGTGAATTGAGATATATTCACTGATCTCTTTAACCTCATTCACTGCATCCGACGGACAGGTTGCCAGTCCACAGTTTTTAAGAATTTCAAGATCGGGAATATCGTCACCCATAAACAAAACTTCGTCGGGACTGACCTTGTTTTTTAAGCAGAAATCAAGAAAATCCGGCATCTTATTAATGGATTTGAGGTAGATATCCTCTACTCCTATAAGGGCAAATCTTTTTATGATGCTCTCCGAGGCCCCTCCGGTAATAATGGCGACAGGATATCCGGACAAGATTGCCTGCCTTACGGCGAAACCATCTTTAGCATTATGTGAACGTAGCAGATCTCCTGAATCTGTAGCCAATACAGTACCATCTGTGAAGACTCCGTCTACATCAAATGCGAATGCTCTTATTTTAGAAAGTTTGATCTTATAATTTGACATATTAAAGTAGTTTGCGGTTTTGTGAAATAAATCCCGATAATATTTCGTACACAGCTTTATGTTCCGGATTATTTTCCAGGAGCTTAAGGTGTTTTTCCAAAGTCTCGATATCTCCCCTTTTGGCAGGCCCGGTTTGTACCAACGAGGGGTGTTGATACAGAAATGCTTTTCGGATTGTCTCAATTGCCAACGACATCAAAAACATCTGGTTAGGTTTTGCCAAATCAAACGCAAGACCGGTGAGATAGTTAACAAAGTTACTCACATATACGGCAGCAAGATGAAGCCTTAGTCTCTCTTGCGAATCTGTAACCCTGTACTCGGACTTTAAAACAAAACAGATATCGGTTAACTCTTTTTTTACCTTTTCGTTAGAGTATTCAAGGAAAAAGGGTACAACTGAAAAATCTACAGGTTTGGTTTTTGAGAGTGTCATCAAGGGATATAGCACACCGCTATGTTTAAATTTACACAGCAGAGAGGCTTCAGATGCGCCGCTGCAGTGAAGGATAGTTGTATCACTATTTTTGAATTCGTTTAGGAGGAAGAGTCTTTCGGCAACCTCCCCTATAGATCTGTCCGATACGGCAAGAATAACTATGTCACTTACCGCCAGTTTTACAATATCTTGAGTGGCAATTGTCTCTAGTAGATTGGAGTGGAGTCTGTTTTCGGGTTTGTTCAGAATGTAGGCGAGTTTGGATGCCTCTTCAAAATCTCTCCCAAAGATATACTCAATCTCCATACCCGAATATTTCAAGGCCAACGAGAGCCTATAGGCAAGATTTCCATATCCGACAAAGGAGATTTTGTAACTCTTTATATCCATCTTATCTTCTCCCGCTTGAAAATTGAGCCAGAGACTCATTCCAATTTTTACTCACAGACTGGACTGCAAAAAAATAGTTGTCTTTACTTAAAGGAACCTCAACAGACTCTCCTGTTACGAAGATTTTTCTCTCCCATTCAGATCTATCTGTCTCCCTGATAAGAAGATAGTACCCAAAAGGCCTTTCGCCCTTTTCGGGAGCACGCCAGGAGATAGTTGTCTTATTTGAGAGAGTGGAGATATCTGTTTTTACTTTTTCGGGAGGCATTGGAGCCAAAGCAAGGTTCATAATTGTGGCCATATTTACAGCACAATTTTTTCTTACATATTCAAAATCAACACCTTCAATAATATCTCCATAGGATTTCCCGTCTCTGATGCCAACTTTCTGATGAGTTCTGTCGTAGTTTTCGTAATACTCGCACAACCTTACTGCGGTAAAACCTTGGCGGCTGAACGGAGTGTGATCTCCGCCGCGACCGAAACGATCATTTCTGTATATAAGCTTAATTTTTAGGTTGTGAACATAGCGCTCACCGCACTCCTTGATATATCTGGCAAGCTGCCTGGATGGGCTATCGTTTTCAGATGAGTTGAACACCCTCTCTTTTGACTCCTGCTCACTCTCTGTGAATGGGATATTCTCTGAAAAGACTCTCAGAAGAGTGTTGTTTTTGATGTCTGTATCACTCGAATGTGTATTTCCGATCATATCGTTGTTTAGAACAGCAATTAGGTTCCACCCCTCTTTTTTAGCCATCTCTGCCATATGAGTTGCTCCGAGCAGTCCGTGCTCCTCTCCTGAGAGAAACATAATTTTAATTGTTACCGGAACTCTTACGCAGGAGAGTACTCTGGCAATCTCCATCAGTGCTGCAACTCCGCTGCCATTATCGTTTGCACCCGGAGCATATGTTGTCGAGTCATTATTGTCATCTACTCTGTTGTCGTAGTGAGCTAAAAGTGCAATAACTCTGGAGTCTTGGGCAGAACTCCCTTGAATCGTTGTGATTACATTAGAAAGAGTAATCTCTCTTCCAAGCCGGCTTTCCCTACCTCCTGCACGATATTCAATCACCTCTGTATTTATATAACTCTCTTTACCTTTGGCAAAGCCGCGAACCCTCTTTTCAATATATTTTGCAGCAGCTCCAATACCTTTATTGTCTGAACTTTTATTGCTCAGGTTATGTCTGGTGTGAAACCCGAGAAGATCCGAAATATAGACTCTCATACTATCCGAAGAGATTGAGCGTATGGCATTTTCAATTATTGGGTCACTATTGCTCACAACCTGTGCTGTTAAAATCTGAGTCGAAAAAATTGAGATAACAACAAAGAAGAGGGCAGCTAATCTGTCTGTTTTAGGAGTTTTTTTCATTTTTTATAGTTTATTTACTGAAAGAAATACTATTTGCCGATAAGTGCGATGAATCTTTTAAGAGTTCTTTTATGTTTACCCGGTATTAATATTGAGTGGTTTCCAAGGTAGGATTTTAAGTAGGAGTCAAGATCCTCTTCAGACTTGAAAATAAACTTGATTTGAGTCCTGCATCTCTCTACAATTGAGGTGTTTTGAACAACTTCCCCTTCAAAAATGGAGAATTTATCAAGATGTTCCCCACCGCATTTAAAAAGGGTGAATTTTCCAAGGTTAACTTTTGATGCAACTCCAATTCCTTTTTTTGACTCATAATGGGTGGTGAGCTTGTAGCTTTTACCGAGTGACAATGGAGCAGTACAGTGAGCAAAATCGATGCTGTTATCAACTCTTTCAATAGAGGATGGATTTGCCATAAAAGAGGTGCTCAAGCAGAGCTCTCTTGCTAATATCATACTCCACAAAGATGGAATATCCCCTTCACAACCTGCAACTATTCCGTTATCGTTCATAAGTGAGAGAGCAAGGCAGGCAGTGGTATTACAAGGAGAGAGGATATCAAAACATTTTATGGTAAAAGCATCCAGGTTTTCACGGATACATATGTGGTTAAGAGAGTTATACATCTTAACAGCATCTATTACAGCCTCTGCGGCAGTAGCTACCTCTCTGTTTTTTACAAGCTCCTCTATCAGTTGCCAGGAGTCAGCATCATCTGCCTTTTCAAGTTTGAACTGTTCAATAACATCTTCGGTGGAGATATCTATAAATTGAACTCCGTAAAGTTTCTCTATACTCTTTTTGTCTATTTTGGATGAAATAAGCCAGGCAGACTCTCCTCCAATCAGTCCGATTCTAAGATTTGAGATTGTTTTGAGCCCTTTTTGAATCTTTTCATAGTTGTCAATCTCATCCAATATCTCCTCAATATATCTTCTGGAGGGCTCTGCCGGGATATTTATGTGTTTATGCATAATACTCATATTATTTAGCCACGAGGAGATCTCAATTGAAGCAGCCAGAGAGTTTCTATATGAGTCACTTAGTATAATAACAGGCTTGGGGAGCAAATCGGATATCTTCATAAATATCTCTTCACAACCTCCGGATGCAACAAATACCACGGTGAAATCATTCTTCTGAATACTCTTTGATATATCCTCAGGATTAATAATCTTTGTATCGAAAACCGATCGTATGAATTTCATCGACTCTCTGTTATCTAAATCGAGAGATTCCTGGTCGTTTAGAGATGAGTAGAGGGTGATAAGATTTAGTCTCCTTTCCATTCTGAAATTTTTATAAGTAAACAAAGTTAAAAAAAATGTGCTATATATGGGAAAAGAGCACCATCATAACATAAATGAAAACTCAAGTCGTAATATTGCAATTGCATTTTTTTTGAATCTTATTTTTGCAATTATTGAGCTTGTTGGTGGGTTGTTGACCAACTCTGTTGCAATTCTTTCTGATGCTATACACGATTTCGGAGACTCTCTCTCTTTGGGAGTCGCATATTATCTGCAGAGAGTATCATCCAAAAAAGGGGATAGTCGTTTTTCATACGGGTATAAAAGATTCTCATTACTGGGCTCTGTTTTTATCTCTGTTATTCTTGTTATAGGAGCCGTTTTTATAATGAGAGAGGGAGTTTTAAGGGTAATTCACCCTGAGGAGTCAAATGCCAAAGGGATGTTTCTTCTTGCAATTCTTGGGATTATCGTTAACGGTGCTGCTGTTTTAAAACTTAGTGGTGGGTCAAGTCATAATGAGAGAGCTGTTTTACTCCATATGATTGAGGATGTTTTAGGCTGGGCTGCTGTACTGGTGGCCAGTATTGTTATGATTTTTGTAGATGTTCCTGTTTTGGACCCAATATTATCTATTGCAATTACACTTTGGGTACTGTTCAATGTATACAAAAACCTTAAAGAGACAATAAGCATAATGCTGCAGGAGGTTCCCAGAGGTATTAATCTGGATAAACTAAGGGAGGAGATTGTTCAATTAGCAGATATAGAGTCAATTCACGATGTTCATCTATGGACAATGGATGGTGAAAATCATATCCTTACACTACATATTGTGATTAAAGAGGGGGTTGGTGCGAGAACATTGGCTGAGTTGAAAAGCAGGGTAAGAGAGATAGCCGTGAATTTTGATATAGGACACGTAACTATTGAAACTGAGGGGAGTGATGAGTGCGCAGATTGTCTCTACCACAAAAACCCTTGTTAAAAAAAAGAGGATGATCACTCTCTCTGTGTCACCCTCTCTTTAGCGGATAAAAAAATTATGCTTCCGGAACCATCTCCTCTTTAACAGCCAGAAACGAACTTAGCTGAAAAGGTGAAAAATCTTTGAGGTATGTGTACCTTTCATTGTTCCAGGCTCTGGATTTATTTATAAAAATCTGAGCAGAGTTTTCAAAGCTGTCATCTGTTTGAGAATCAATTATAAGTAGATATGACATTATGATGTGAGCAGCCATTTCAACCAATCTTCTTGCGTGAAAATCAATGTAATCATTATCTTTTCCTGCAAGCAGCTCTACACTCTTTTCGTATTGGAGAGTCATCTCAACCAGTATCTTTTTTAGTAGTTCGTGTTCGGCTTTAAGTGGAATTTTTTCATATTCGCGCATCAGACCAAGATATCCTCCGTTTGTAACATATCTTTGAGCAGCAACAACTTGTAATTGGGATGTACCTTCATAGATAGTTGTTATACGGGCATCACGGAAAAGTCTCTCAATAGGGTAGTCCTTCATAAAGCCCGATCCTCCGTGTATCTGAAGAGAGTCGTAGGCGTTTTGGTTAGAGTATTCGGAGGCCATCAGTTTTAACATAGGGGTGAGCATATCTGCCTGTTTCTGATAGAGTTTTGATTCGGTTCTCTCCTCCGGAGTTAGCTTACGGCTCTCACCCACAAAACCATAAGCTTTGTATAGATCTACAAAACGGGTGGTCTCATACAACAGCGCACGCGATGCCTGAAGTTTGGCTTTAATAACTGCCAACATCTCATAAACTGCAGGAAATTGAATAATGGGTTTACCAAACTGAGCTCTTTCGTGAGCATATTTTAGCGCCTCTCTGTATGCTGCTTCAGAAATCCCTACAGACTGGGCACCAACACCAAGACGAGCTCCATTCATCAGAGACATCACATATTTGATTAGTCCCATTCTTCTCTCACCAACTATTTTGGCAGGAGCATTATTGAAAACAAGTTCACAAGTTGGAGATCCCTTAATACCAAGCTTATTCTCTATTCTTCTTACTGTAACACCACCCCAAGCCTGGTCGTGAACGAAGTAGGAGAGACCCCTACCGTCTGTCGTATTCTCTTCTGAACGAGCCAAAACCAGTTTTATCTGTGCATCTCCATTGGTTATAAAGCGTTTAACTCCATTCAGATACCACATTCCGGTAGCTTCATTGAAGGAGGCTCTAAGCATTACAGCTTGTAGATCACTCCCGGCATCAGGCTCTGTCAGGTCCATAGAGCAGGTCTCGCCCAGGTTTATTCTTGGTAGAAACTCCTGTTTGATTTCGTCTGATCCAAATTCGTGAATGGTCTCTGCACAATCCTGTAGACCCCATATATTTGCAAACCCGGCATCTGCCCTCGCCACTATCTCTGCAGCCATCACATAAGGCACCATAGAGAAGTTCAAGCCGCCAAACTCCCTAGGGAGAGACATTCCGTAAAGTCCTGCCTGAGTTAGAGTATCTTGATTTTTCTGAGTACCGGGAGCATATGTAACTCTCCCGTTTTCGTGATGAGGGCCGTGTTTATCTACCTCTTCTGCATTTGAGGCAATAGTTTCACCGCAAATCTCACCCAGAATCTCCATCACTTTATCATATGTGTCAACAGTATCTTCAAAATTGCACGGTGCATAGTCAAAATTTCCGGAATCCTTAAAATCCTGCTCTTTGAGTCTGACAATTTTAGACATCAAGGGGTGGTTAAATTGAAACTTAAGGTCTCTGTTATCTTTATAGAAGTTTGCCATAACTATTTACTGTTTAATTTATAAGATTTTATCATCCTTGGGATGATTTCGTTCATATCTCCGATTATTGCGTAATCTGCAATCTGGTGGATAGGAGCATTCGGATCACTGTTTATGGATATTATCATTGCAGATTGATCCATTCCTGCTGTATGTTGTATCTGTCCGGAGATTCCGGCTGCTATATAGAGCTTCGGTCTTACAGTAATACCTGTCTGTCCTATCTGCCTTGCACCTTCGGCAAAGCCGGCATCTACTGCAGCTCTTGATGCACCTACCTCAGCACCTAAAACCGAGGCCAGTTCATAAAGGAGATTGAAATTCTCCTTGGAACCGACTCCAAAACCACCGGCTATAATTATCGGTGAACCTTTAATATCAATTTTCCTCTCCTCTATATGTCTCTCTATAATCTCAACAACAAAATCTTCTGTTTTGATTATATCTTTAGTCTCGATTACCTTAACAACACCTTTTACAGGGGTTGCCAAGGGCTCCTTTTTCATAACACCTTCGCGTACTGTAGCCATCTGCGGACGGCAGTCAGGATTGATGATTGTCGCAATTATATTACCGCCAAATGCAGGTCTTATCTGATAAAGAAGATTTTGATACTCCTTTCCGCTCTTAGCCTCTTTATGATTTCCAATTTCAAGTGAGGTACAGTCTGCCGTTAGTCCGCTCACCAGCGCACTCGATACTCTGGGTGCCAGATCTCTTCCTACGCTTGTTGCACCGAAAAGTGCTATTTGAGGTCTCTCTTTTTTGAAAAGGTCTATGGTTATTGCAGAGTACGGAAGAGTTAAATAATGCTCAAGCCTTTTATCCTGAGCAAGATATATTGTTTCTGCCCCATAATTAAACAGCTCTTGAGTGTGCTGTTCTACACTGCTGCCAATGATTAGTGCCTCAAGTTTACACGACAACTCCCCGGCAAGAGTGCGCCCTTTTGTCAGTAACTCCAGACTTACATCTGAAATTTTGCCACCTTCAGTCTCTATATAGATTATTATGTTGTCCATTTTTGATAGTTTTTGTTATCCGATTGTATGAGAAGATATAAGTTCTGTCATTAGCATATCGATCTCCTCAAAAGAAGATGTTAGTCTTTTAGACTCTTTGGCCTGAAAAACGATATTCTCGATTTTCTTTACCTTAGTAGGTGATCCGGAGAGGCCATAGTGACTCTCTTCTCCACCAACATCTGCAACTCCCCACTCCGGGATCCTCAATGATTCGGGGCTAATAACAGGAAGATATGAGTTGTGCTCATTATCCTGCTCCTCTGTTAGAGTTCTGGCGTGTTTGAACCTCATAAGCTGTTTTGCGTTTCTTGGACGGCACTCGGGAGCTGTTGCGTGCACTGTATTTACAGCCGGAAGAGGTGTTCTTACACTCTCTACACCTCTCTCGAGGCGCCTTTTAACAACTAGTTTGTTTTTTTCAAATCCAACAATCTCCTCTGCATAAGTAACCTGTGGTAAATTTAGCTTTTCGGCCACCTGAGGACCTACTTGTGCAGTGTCTCCGTCAATTGCTTGTCTGCCTGCAATTATTATGTCCGGTTGCATTTTTTTTAAGGCCATTGCCAATGCATATGAGGTTGCCAGTGTATCTGCCCCTGCAAATTTTCTATCAGTAAGCAAAACTCCGCCATCTGCTCCACGGTAATAACCTTCGCGGATAATTTCGGCAGCTCTGGCAGGACCCATTGTAAGCAGTAATACTACGCTTCCAGGGTGACGATCTTTTAATCTTAACGCCTGCTCCAGAGCATTCATATCCTCCGGATTAAAGATTGCGGGAAGAGCAGCACGGTTGACCGTACCATCTTCTTTCATTGCGTTTTTACCTACATTTCGGGTATCCGGCACCTGTTTGGCCAGAACAACAATCTTAAGTTTTTTTGTCATATTCTATTTAAATGGAAGTTTAGGCTTCGGCAGAACTGTTGCCAAAGTTTATGGGTACTCTGTTTATAGGTTCATTGTGAAGAACTATCTCACCGTACTGACTCTCAAATTTTGCAATATTATCCTGAAGTGCCAAATAGAGTCTTTTGGCGTGCTCTGCAGTCATTATTATTCTGTTGTTTACCTGAGCTTTCGGAACCCCGGGAAGCATTCTTATAAAATCGATAATAAATTCACTGCTGGAGTGGGTGATAATTGCAAGGTTGGAATAAGATCCCTGAGCCACGTCGCTGCTTAATTCTATATTCAATTCATTCTCAGCACTCATATAATTGAAGGTTTTTATAATTCCCGCAAAGATAAGATTTTTTCTTAATAGCTAATTTTGTTCACTTTTTTTAAATTGATTAGCTTTGTAGCTTAGATTTAAAAACCACTTCATTTAAAATGGAAATTTCCGCAAAATATGACCCCTCTCAAACCGAGAGTAAATGGTATAAATACTGGCTGGATAGAGGCTTTTTTCACTCAGAACCAAATGATAAAGAGCCATACACAATTGTAATTCCGCCTCCTAACGTAACCGGAGTGCTGCATATGGGGCATATGCTTAATAATACCATTCAGGATGTGTTGGTGAGAAGAGCCAGAATGTCGGGGAAAAATGCCTGTTGGGTTCCCGGTACCGATCACGCTTCAATTGCCACAGAGGCAAAGGTGGTTGCCAAACTTAAAGCAGAGGGTATTGAAAAAAGCGATATCACACGGGAGGAGTTTCTATCTCACGCTTGGGAGTGGAAAGAGAAGCACGGAGGTATAATACTGGAGCAGCTTAAAAAGCTTGGAGCATCCTGCGACTGGGAGAGAACCAGCTTTACAATGGATCCGCAAATGAGCAAAGCCGTAATAAATACCTTTGTACATTACTATAAAAAGGGTTTAATATACAGAGGTGTACGAATGGTAAACTGGGATCCAGAGGGGCAGACAGCAGTAAGTGACGAAGAGGTTATACATAAGGATACACCTTCTAAACTCTACTATATAAGATACTATATATCAGAAAACGGTATTGCTTCAGATAAATTTGTAGAGATTGCAACAACCCGTCCGGAGACTATTATGGCAGACACAGCAGTTTGTGTCCATCCAATGGATGAGCGGTTCAACTGGTTAAAGGGCAAAAAGGTTTTAATTCCTCTTATCAATAAAGAGATTCCGGTAATAGAGGATGAATATGTATCAATGGATTTTGGTACAGGTTGCCTTAAGATAACACCCGCTCACGACATAAACGACTACGAGATTGGGATAAGGCACAACCTTCCGGTAGTTGATATATTGGATAATTTTGCCCGACTTAATGAAAAGGCTATCATTCTTGTAGGAGAAGATAGATTTATAGCGAGGAAGAGAGTAGTTATGATGCTTGCGGAGTCCGGTAATATGGTTAAAGAGGAGCCCTATAATTCACAGATAGGTTACTCAGAGAGGACTAATGCCGTGATTGAGCCCAGGCTCTCTTTGCAGTGGTTTTTAAAAATGGATCAGGCATCTAAACCAGCCTTGGCATATGTAATGGAAGATAAGATAAAGCTTATCCCGGATAAATACAGAAATACATACAGGCACTGGATGGAGAATGTCAAAGATTGGTGCATCTCCAGACAGTTATGGTGGGGTCAGCAGATTCCCGCCTGGTATCTTCCGGATGGAAAATATGTAGTTGCATCAAATTTGGACGATGCGCATAAAGAGGCACTCAGGATAGATTCATCTGTTACAAAAGAGCAGCTCAGACAGGATTCCGATGTGCTGGACACCTGGTTCTCATCTTGGCTCTGGCCAATCTCTGTGTTTGACCCGGAAAAACCGGGTTTCCCCGATAGAGAACCCAACAGAGAGCTCTCTTACTACTATCCTACCAACGATCTTGTCACTGCACCAGAAATCTTATTTTTTTGGGTTGCAAGAATGGTTATGGCAGGTCACGAATTTTGTGGGGATATTCCTTTTAAAAATGTATACTTAACCGGAACAGTAAGAGATAAGCTTGGGAGAAAGATGTCCAAATCACTGGGTAACTCTCCGGACCCGATAAAATTAATGGAGGAGTATGGTGCAGATGGAGTTCGGTTGGGTATGCTTTTGTGCAGCAGTGCAGGTAATGATATACTCTTCGATGAAAGCCAGGTTGAACAGGGCAGAAACTTCTCCAACAAAGTGTGGAATGCATACAGGTTGGTAAAGGGTTGGAGTATTGACCATGATGCATTTCAACCCAATCAATCGGCAATTGCCGTTAAGTGGTTTGAAAACCATCTATCTCAGTCTATTGAAATTATCAATGACCATTTTGATAAGTTTAGACTTTCAGATGCATTGATGCTTCTCTATAAACTTTTTTGGGATGACTTTTGCGCCTGGTATTTGGAGATTATCAAACCGGCATTCGGAAAGGGAGTTGATAGTGAAACTCACAAACAGACAATAATATTCTTTGATCAACTTACAAGATTGCTACACCCTTTTATCCCATTTATCACAGAAGAGTTATGGCAGGGATTAAGTAAAAGAGAGATTAACGAGAGCGTAATGACAGCCCAAATGCCAACTGCTCAGCTATACAGCACCGATTTTATCTCATCTTTTAATATGGCTAAATCTACAATTGTTAACATAAGGAGTATTCGTCAGGCTAAAGGGATCTCTCCTAAGGAGCCTCTTACACTATTTGTTAAGGGAAGTCTTCACGAGGATATGAACTCAATAGTTTGTAAAATGGCAAATATTACCTCTGTTATGGATATGTCAAAAAAGGGTGACTCTGTTTCAGGTTCATCATTTATGGTTGAAACAACAGAATTTTTCGTTCCTTTGGAGGGAATGGTTAATGTTCAGGAGGAGTTAACCAAGATAGATGCAGAGCTTAAACATCTGGACGGATTTCTTAAATCTGTCAATGCCAAGCTCTCAAATGAAAAATTTATGGCTAGTGCTCCGGAACAGGTGGTTGAAATTGAGTTGAAAAAGAGATCCGATGCGACTATTAAAATAGAGAAACTTAAAAAATTGAGAGAGGAGCTAAGCAGATAGATGTATAAGTCAGAAACAATACTGGAGGTAAGATACTACGAGACAGATCTTATGGGGATAGTGCACCACTCTAACTATATTCGCTATTTTGAGTGGGGCAGACATATAGCGCTTGTAGAGCTGGGTTTGCCTACTCAGGAGATTGAGAAAAGGGGTGTAATGATGCCGGTGGTAAATGTAACTTGTAATTACAAAACACCAGCAAGACAGGGCGACAAACTCAGAATTGTTACATCGGTAAAAGAGATGCCTAAGGCAAGATTTTTTATTGATACAGAGATTTATAACGAACTCGGCGAAACAGTATGCACTGGTACTGTAACGCTTGGTTTCATAAATTCAATAACACGAAGGCCTACAAGGGTACCGCAATATATTGCAGATTTATTTGAGCCATATTTTAAGAATTAACAATTTAAAAAAGATAATAAAAATGAACCACTTTTTACTTTTTGGAACAATTGGAGCTCCGGAGATTATAATTATTGCGTTAATCGTCCTGCTTCTTTTTGGCGGAAAGAAAATTCCGGAACTTATGAAAGGTATTGGAAAAGGCGTTAAAAGCTTTAAAGACGGAATGAAAGGCGTAGAGGAAGATATTAAACAGGACAACGACAACGGCTCATCCTTAAAATAGATAGAGAAGTGTCTGAGAGTAAAGAGATGACATTCTGGGACCATCTGGACGAGCTGAGAGGGGTACTTTTTCGCTCGGCTGTCGCTGTATTTATACTTATGGCGGTGGTTTTTCTAAATAAACGACTGGTCTTTGATGAGATTATATTCGCGCCTGTAGATTCTAACTTTATTCTTTATAAGTGGTTTGAGTCTTTGTCCTCTCTTCTTGGTATTCCTTCACCAGCTCCTTTTTCTGTGACCCTTATTAATATAGAGCTATCTGCACAGTTTTTTACACATATGAGCGTCTCTATGACGCTTGCTTTTATACTGGCTGTGCCATATATCTTGTATCAACTATGGTCGTTTGTAAGTCCGGGCCTTTACCAAAAAGAGAAGGCAGCAGTTAAGCGGGCCTTTGCGTTTGCTTCGCTTCTTTTTTTTATTGGAGTTTTAGTAGGATACTTTTTTGTTTTCCCTTTAACTGTGAGATTTTTAGGAACATATCAGGTTAGTGATTGGGTAGTAAACCAGATCTCTCTAAAATCTTATATATCAATGTTTACCTGGCTTATACTCATTATGGGTGTAGTGTTTGAGATGCCGGCACTGGCCGCTATCCTCTCCAGAATGGGAATAATCAATAAAAGTATGCTCAAAAAATACAGAAAACACGCATTTACTATACTTATAATTGTTGCAGCTGTAATAACCCCGAGTGCAGATGCATTTACTCTCTTTATTGTTGGAGCACCTCTTTACCTTTTGTATGAATTTAGCATACTAATCTGCCGTGATATCGATAAATAATCTAACTGTCTCTTTCGGAGGTTTCTTGCTTTTCGATCAGGTCAATTTTCATATCAATGACGATGACCGTATTGGTCTTGTGGGAAGAAATGGTGCCGGCAAAACTACAATTTTAAAGATTATTTCAGGAGTTACCCAACCCTCATCTGGTCAGGTTCAGATGCCTGGCGAGCTCTCCATTGGCTACCTTCCTCAGGAGATGGAGTTTTCTAAAAGTACCACAGTTATTGAAGAGGCAATGATGGCATTTTCATATCTGACAGAAATTGAGAAAGAGATTGAGATTGTAAATAACTCTATAGCAACAAGAAAAGATTACGAAAGCGAGGATTATCATAAATTGTTAATAAAACTCAATGATCTTACAGATAAGTTTCACGTTCTTGAAAATGGAAATCCTCTGTCAGAAGCTGAAAGAATTTTAACAGGACTAGGTTTTAACAGAAAAGAGTTTAGCAGAAAAAGATCTGAACTTAGTCAAGGGTGGAATATGCGTATTGAGCTTGCAAAAGTGTTGTTGCGAAAACCGGATGTACTTCTTTTAGACGAGCCCACAAACCATCTGGATATAGAATCTATAAGATGGTTGGAGCAGTACTTGCAGAACTTTAGAGGCGCAATAGTTCTTATCTCTCACGACAGGCGTTTTTTGGACAGCGTCACCAAAAGAACAGTTGAGATTATGCTGGGCAAGATTAATGATTATAAGGTTCCATATTCTAAATATATAATACTCAGGAAAGAGCGGATGGAGCAGCAGAGAGCCGCCTATGATAATCAACAGAGAGTTATAGATAAAACTGAGGAGTTTATTGAGAGATTCCGTTACAAGGCAACCAAGTCCAATCAGGTGCAGTCCAGAATTAAACAATTGGAGAAGATAGAGAGAATTGAGGTAGATGAGGAGGATAGATCCAGGCTTTTCGTTAAGTTTCCTCCATCTCCAAGATCCGGACAGGTTGTTATTAAGGCGCGAAATCTAAAAATGGCCTTCGGTCCAAAAACAGTATTCTCAAATGTTGATATTACAATTGAGAGAGGGGAGAAGGTTGCTTTGCTTGGAAAAAACGGAGAGGGTAAAACCACTTTTATGAGGCTCATTACGGGTGATTTAAAACCTTCCGAAGGGGAAGTAGAGACCGGTTACAATGTGGCAGCTGGTTACTATGCACAGAATCAGGATGAGCTTCTTTCGAGAGATGACACAGTATATGACACTCTTGATAAAGCTGCAACCGGAGATGTCAGGAGCAAACTAAGGGATATTCTAGGAGCATTTCTTTTCAGGGGAGAGGATATCGATAAAAAGGTTGCTGTTCTAAGCGGGGGAGAGAGGTCCAGGCTTGCAATGGCAAAGCTCATACTTAAACCACACAACCTTCTGATTCTGGATGAGCCTACCAACCATATGGATATCAAGTCTAAAGACATTCTTAAACAGGCATTGCAAAGATATGACGGAACAATGGTGTTGGTCTCCCACGACAGAGATTTTCTTGACGGACTGGTTGATAAGATTTATGAGTTTAAAGATGGATCTGTTCGGGAGCATCTGGGAGGATTAGAGGAGTTTTTACAGAGAAAACAGATTGAGAGCCTGGATGAACTTCAGGTTGTAAAGCAGGATTCTCAAATTGAAAAAAGTATTAACACCGTTTTAAATAAAAACAGTAGTAGGGTGACCCCTCCTGCGTTAAGCTATCTGCAACAGAAAGAGGTTGACAGAGAGATAAGAAGGAAGAAAAATTTAATTGAGAGGTGTGAAGAGAGCATTGCTAAATTGGAGAAGCGGATATCTGAATTGGAGCTAACATTGTCTGAAAGCCATAATAGTGTATCTTTGCCGGAGATGATAAAAGAGTATGACCAGGTAAAATCTGCATTGGATATAAAATTTAAAGAGTGGGAGAGCCTTCATACAGATTAACATAAATATAAGAAATGGAGCAAACAGATAATTTTATTTTTGGAATACATCCTGTTCTTGAAGCACTGGACAGTAAAAAGAAAATTGAAAAAGTGCTATTCAGACAAGGTCTCGAAGGGCCTCAGTTTAGGGTTTTATTGGATAAATTGAGAGATAGGGGTATTCAGGTTCAATTTGCACCGGTTGAAAAGCTCAACTACCTTACACGCAGTAACCATCAGGGAGTTATTGCATTTCTTGCAAATGTAGAATATGTTTCTCTCGAAGAGATGAGTTTACAGGCAGAAAAGAGTGGGACAAAACCGCTGATTCTAATACTTGACGGTATAAGTGATGTTCGGAATTTTGGGGCAATAGCAAGATCTGCAGAGTGTGCCGGCGCACACGGAATAATTGTTCCGGCAAAAGGAAGTGCCACTGTTAACGCAGACTCAGTTAAGACATCTGCGGGAGCACTGCTTAGAATACCTGTAGCCAAGGTTTCAAATATAAGAGAGGCTATTTATTTTTTAAAAGAGAGCGGATATCAAATTGTTGCCACTACCGAGAGGGCAGAAAAAACTATTTATGAAACCCCGTTTACGGGAGCAACCGCAATAATTCTGGGATCAGAAGAGAAGGGAGTCTCCGGCTCATCATTGGCTCTATCTGACCTTCAGGTAAAGATTCCTATGGGTGGTTCTATAGGCTCGCTAAATGTATCTGCAGCCGCTTCCGTTATCCTTTTTGAGGTTTTAAGACAGAGGATCGTCTGAATTCAGAGCATACCACAGCTGCGGCAATTGCCACATTGAGAGACTCTCCACCTTTTGTTTCAACAGAGAAGGAGGGTATGTGAACTCTTTTATCTACCATTTGAGCCAACTCTTTGCATATACCAAACGATTCGCTTCCTAATACTACCATTGCGCCTTCCGGCAGAGTCTCGTTATAGATATTATCTCCTGTGAGAAAAGTTCCGTAAACCGGAATATCGGGTCTACAACTTTGGATAACTTCCTTTAAATCTTTATGTTGAATATCCATTCTAAAAAGTGAACCCATTGCACTTTGAACAACTTTTGGGTTATAGATATCTACACAGTCGTGAGAACAAAAAATTGAATCAACTCCGAACCACTCAGCTAAACGGATAATTGTTCCCATATTACCGGGGTCTTTTACAGAGTCTAAAGCCAGATAGAGCTTATTAACCAGGGGTTTCTGTGAATTTTTTACAATAGGTTTTTTAACTATTGCCAGTATGGGAGAGGGGGTTGAGAGGTGGCTTATTTTTGACATCATCTCTTCAGTTATCTCATCTCTTGAGAAGACTTTATAAACTACTAAATCTGATTTTATCAACTCTCCATAGAGCTTCTCTCCCTCTACCACAAAGAGTCCCGTACTCTCCCTTGCTCTCTTGTTATCAAGAGAGCGTATTAATTTAATATCTGCCTTCGACGGAATCATCAATATCCCAAGATTTTAAGCATTGACTTATATGTCTGCTCTTTACTAAATAGTTTGGTGAAATACTCACCATTCTCATCTAGGTCTATTGTGATGTGCTTTGGCGCAGGTTGAAGGCAGTGTTGTATGCCTCCGAAACCAGCGATAGATTCCTGGTATGCTCCTGTATGAAAAAAGCCCAAATATAGCGGTTCTTCACCGTTAATTGTAGGAAGAAATATTGCATTTGCATGAGCTTCAGCATTATAATAATCCTGACTATCACAAGTGAGTCCTCCCAGAAAAACTCTCTGGTATTCACTATTCCATTTATTGATAGGGAGCAGAATAAACCTCTGTTTAATTCCCCAAGTGTCGGGAAGTGTGGTCATAAACGAGCTGTCCACCATATACCATCTCTCACGGTCGTTCTGCTGTTTCTGGTCTAAAACCTGATATATAACGGCTCCGCTCTCTCCGACAGTAAAACTGCCAAACTCCGTAAAGATATTTGGCTCCGGAATCCCTCTTTGAGAGCATATGCTCTTAACCTGAGCAATAACCTCTTCTGCCATATACTCGTAATCGTAATCAAATGCCAATGAGTTTTTTATTGGGAACCCTCCGCCAATGTTTAGGCTCTCCAGCTCCGGGCAGATAGTTTTTAAATCACAATATACAGAAACACATTTAGATAGCTCATTCCAGTAATATGCATTATCTCTAATACCGGTATTGATGAAAAAATGGAGCATCTTTAATGAAAACTTCTTGTTGTGTTTAACCTTATTCTCATAAAAAGGGATTACATCACTATATCTTATTCCAAGCCTGGATGTATAGAATTCAAATTTTGGCTCCTCCTCTGCCGCAATTCTTAAACCAATGGTACACGGCTCTTTAATGCAGAGATCAAGTTCATCAAACTCCTGCATATTATCCATTACAGGAATAGTATTTTTCCATCCGTTATTGATAAGATTGGCTATATTCTCGATATAGATATCCTTTTTAAACCCGTTGCATATTATGTAAAGCTCTTTAGTTACAGTTCCCTGTTCGTGTAGTGATTCAATAAGATTTAGATCAAATGCACTGGAGGTCTCAAGATGAATGTCGTTCTTTAGGGCCTCCTCAATTACAAATGAAAAGTGAGAGCTTTTTGTGCAGTAACAGTAGTGATAATCTCCTTTATAATCCACTTTAGCCATTGCTACATTGAACATTCGCTTGGCTCTTTGAATTTGGGAAGATATTTTAGGCAGATATGTTATTTTCAAAGGAGTTCCGTATTGTTCGATAATATCCATAATCGGGATTTCGTGAAAGTAGAGCTCTCCGTCTTCTACTGTAAATTCATCTTGTGGAAAGTCAAATGACTGTTCTACCAGATCTATGTACTTATTCTTCATTTTTGGAATGTAAGTGAGTTAGATTAAAAAAAAAGTGATAAAGTAAGCGTGTTACATTTATTTCAGGGTACAAATATATCTTTTTTTATTTTTCGAAAAAAACAAATCATTATAATTACTATTTTTGTGCAAAATAATAGCTTAATGAATAGACTCCCAATCATAAAATTCACCTGTTTTCTAACTCTAATTCTCACTTTTATTCTCATCTCTTGTAGCACTGTCAGAGTTGTACCTCAGGGTGAGAGTCTGCTCAAAGAGAATAGAATAGTGGTACTAAACAGCGATGAAATTGAACCTGGAGATCTTAATCAATATATCAGACAACAACCTAACAGATCTCTGGTCTACGGATGGAATCCCTTTCTAATGATCTATAACTGGAGTAACGGAAAGGGTGATGGATGGGACAGATTTGTAAAAAGAGTGGGACAACCTCCTGTTATTTTGGACTCATCACTGGTTAAAAGAAGCAGTGAAAATCTGGTTAATCATTTGACATCAATAGGATATTATAACTCAACGGTTCACGATTCAATAATTATCAAAAAGAAGCGGGGGAGGGTTAGTTACTTTGTTAATGTTGGTAAAAGCTTTGAGGTTAGGGAGATTCACTATAACATCAAAGATACTGCAATAGAGAGGGTAGTGATGAATAACAATTCACAATCTTTACTAAAACAGGGGGTTAGACTTTCGGAAAAAAGCTTAGATATGGAGAGTGAGAGAATCACGAACATTTTAAGAGAGAGTGGATACTACAATTTTACAAAGAATTTTTTCTTCTTCGAGGCTGATACTCTTAGTGGGGAAGATGTTGCAGATCTTTATGTTAGGATTGACAACTATACAAGAAACGAAACACAGAAAGATTCACGTCCTCACGAAAAATTCAGGATCAGAAAAATTTCACTATTTCCGGATTATGATCCAATGAGAAGAGATGACTCTTTGAGTATGTTCAATGTTCATAAGATGAAAAATATGACCATTTATCATAGAGGTGAGAGAACTATAAGACCGGAAGTACTGGAGAGGTTGAACATTTTAAAGCCTGGTGACCTATACAGTGAAAGAGAAGCATCTACAACATATAACAGATTTGTCTCTCTCAGATTTTTTTCTGGAGTTAACCTCCAATATGACGAAGTCCCAGGAGACTCTTCCGGAAAGTTTAGAGAAGTAGATTGTATTATCAGATTAACTCCTTCTAAAAGTCAAGGATACAAACTAAATTTGGAGGCTTCAAGTAACTCAAATAACCTTTTGGGTGTTTCTCCTGCAGCATCCTATTATCACAAAAATCTATTTCGCGGAGGAGAGTGGTTTACTCTTGGATTTATGGGGAATTTTCAATTTAAACTGGATGACCCTATAAAATCTTCAGAGCTTGGAATTTCGGCAGGTATATCATTTCCAAGCTTTTTATTACTTCCGGACTCCCTTTTTCGCACCAATATTCCAAGAACAGATATGAATATTGGGTACAACTATCAAAGCCGTCCGGAATTTACCAGAAACCTCTTATCATTTAATTACGGATATAACTGGAGAGTGGGAGAGAGGCTCTTTTATATTGTTAACCCTGTGCAACTCAGTATTGTGAAACTAAACAATATGAATCCGCAATTCTATGAATCATTACAGGATCCTTTCCTGAAAAACTCATATAAGAATCACTTCGACTTGGGAATGGGCGGGACAATTTTTTATACCACCGACGCATCAACAAATCCGAAGAAATCTTATTTCTATGTAAGATGGACAAATGATATTGCCGGAAACCTTATAAGCCTGTTTAACTCTACACTTTCAAGCGATTCAACCGGTGCAAAAACTATTTGGAACACTCCCTATGCCCAGTATTTCCGGAGTGATCTTACAGTCGGTTATACCTGGAGGGTAGATAAAGATCAATCTATTGCAACCAGATTCAATATTGGAACCGGGCACGCTTACGGTAACTCCAGAATTCTTCCGTTTGAAAAGCTTTTTTACGCAGGTGGTGCAAATAGTTTAAGAGGATGGCAGGCAAGATCTGTCGGTCCTGGATTTGCTGCTATTGATACTACATTCTCAATTCCTAACCAGACAGGGGACATTAAATTGGAGTTAAATGCTGAGTATAGATTCAATATGTTCTGGAATATAGAGGGGGCGATTTTTGCAGATGCAGGAAATATATGGACATTTAGAAGTGAGTCAGGGCAGGAGAGTGGTCAGTTCCGTATAAAGGACTTTTATAAGAGTGTTGCAATAAACTGGGGTTTTGGAGCCAGATTGGATCTGGATTTTGTAATATTACGCCTGGATCTGGGAATCAAAGCACACGACCCTTCAAGAAAAATGTGGGTAGGCCCTGGTGACTGGTTTAAAACAGATAACTACGCTCTTCAGTTTGGGGTGGGTTATCCTTTTTAGCAGTCTCTTTTAGTTTACCTCTCAAAGAGAAGAGTTCCAAAAAATTCAGGCCTGTGAAAATCGGGCTTTTCTGTTTTAATTGGGCTCCACGAAAGATAGTGCTTAAGAGGGAGTTCATCACCGCACTTGTAAAAGTTTGCCTTTAATTCTCTTCCTGCAAGCGACTCTTTTTTACCGGAATAGAGCAGTTCGATTGGAATTGAAATTGTGATACTCCAGTTGAAGTCCCCCTCTTGTGTCTCAAATCCCTCTCTCCCCAATGTTGAAACTCGTCTTATTTTTGAAGTTATGCTTTTATCAAACCGGGTTCTATCTCTTCTTTGGGTGCCGTAGGCAAAGGTACCGACACCTATACAATTAAGCTCCAGGTTATAGTATGTAGAGTCGTCATTAGGGAGAATAAAAAACTCCACACAAGAGTCCTTATAGGGTGCAGAACCCTCATCCACAGTATATAATGCTCTGATAAATCTCTCGATAACATTATACTGTAGAAAAATCTCATCCTTTGAGTATGCAATTCTGAATTTTACATCAGGAGCGTAAGGGTATTCGTCCCAATTGAGTTGATCAATTTTATGATAGGGAACAGCCATACTATCCATCATCTTTTGAACCAGTATCATAGGAGGAAGCAGACAGGGGAAAGAAATTTTCTTTACTGTAATCATTTGTTCTTTAATTAAAGGCTCCTCCTGAGCCATAGTCTCTATTGAGAAGGGAATCAGGAGGAGCAATAATGATAAAATTCGAACCATTCCGGTACTTAATTCACGGTGTTTCTACGTATCTTATAACCGGATACTCCATAATAGAGGATAAAAATATAAATTGGCAGTGCAATCCAGTATGAGTTTTGAGCACCAACTGAGTCTTTCAGGAACCCGTAGATGGTTGGGATAACTGCACCTCCTGCAATAGCCATTACTAAAAAAGAGGATCCTACTTTGGTGAATTTTCCAAGATCTGCAATAGCCAAAGGCCATAGAGCCGGCCACATAAGTGAACAACCAAGTGCCATAAGAGCAATAAACCAGATTGAGATGGCTGCCGGGGTAAGAACAACCAGTAATGCGCCTGCAATTCCAAGCAATGAACATATAATCAAGGCATTTGATTGACTAAGGTATTTTGGGATAAATACAATACCGCAGATATAACCGATAACCATCCCTACCGGAGAGATCCAGGCGTAAGAGGATGCGTTAGGAAGATTCAATGAGGTTGCATAATCTACAAGAGTACCAAGTGCGACAGTCTCCACTCCCACATAGAAGAAGAGAGTCAAGGCGCCAAGCAGAAGGTGTGGAAACTGCCAGATTGAGGTTTTATTTGCGGCATAAGGGCAATCATCTGCATTTTCGGAATCTTCCCCTACAGCTTTTACCTCAGGAAGAGGTGCGAGTAATGATAAAAGACCAAGAAGTATAAACACCCCAATTATTATGTAGAATGGGAGATATAGGTCTGAAATGAGGGTGTCGGTGGTGTTTTTACCTATAACAAATGCCAGAAAAACGGGAGCTACAGGCCAGGCAAGTTTGTTGCAGATACCCATTATTGACATCCTCTTTGCAGCACTCTCAATTGGCCCCAGAATTGTAATATAGGGGTTAACTGAGGCCTGAAGGAAAGTGTTTGCGATACCACTCACAAATGAAGCAATCAGAAAGTAGATAAAATTTCCGCTGCTTGCAGAGGGTATAAATAGGGCAAAAGCAATTGCAAAAAGAAGAAAGGAGAGTGACATTGTCTTTTTGTAACCAATTTTTGCAATAGTCAGTGCTGCCGGGTAGCCAAAAATTATAAATGTAGAGAATGTGGCTGCAAGAATCAGGTATGACGCTCCGGAAGATATATCCAGTGTTCCTTTAAGAACCGGTATAAGAAATGAGTTAATACCCAATGCAAAACCAATTGCAAAGAACATCATTCCAATAAAGGCTATAGGAATGATAAAGTTACTTTTGTTATTCATTTTTCAATCTGGTTAAGTTATTTATAATTTAAATATAGTATCTTACGAAAAGTTCAATTGCTTGATACTCTGCCATTCCAAGCTTATCAAACAAAAGTGCGGTATTGTGGTTACGCTCCTCTGCCCTCTGCCAGAACTCTCGTTTATCCGATCCCGGGAAAAGAGGCCTATCCTTTTGTGATTGGTGCTTAAAAATAGCCTCCCTCTTGATATTAACCTCTTCCGGACTAAGTGGAACCGCCATATCTGCATCTGCAACATCCCACTCCTGCCAGGCTCCTCTGTATAACCAAACCCTGCAATCCTTTATCCAATCTTCATTCTTTAATTCATTTAACGCAGATAGAATCGCCTGCAGACAAACCCTGTGAGTTCCGTGAGGGTCGCTGAGGTCTCCGGCGGCATATACCTGATGTGGTTTGACCTTCTGGAGCAACTCCTTAACAATTGCTATATCTGCCTCACCTATAGGTTTCTTTTTAACACCACCTGTTTCGTAGAACGGCATATCCAAAAAATGAACCCTCTCTTCCGGTATCTTCAGATAACGACAAGCTGCTTTTGCTTCTCCTCTGCGAATTGCTCCTTTTACTTCACGAATACTTTGAGAATCTGGCTCTCCAGGGTGTTTAGTGCTAAGTTCTAATAGTGCATTTCTATAAATAGCGTCAGCAGATTTGAGCTCAGAGTTGTATATCTTTGCACTATCTCTTAAGAAATCCAGGAATCTTATGGCATCGTGGTCAAAAACTGCAATATTCCCGGATACCTGATATGCAAGATGCACTTCGTGACCGTGCTCTGATAGTCTGGCAAGGGTACCACCCATAGAGATTACATCGTCATCCGGGTGAGGGGAGAAGATAATTACCCTTTTTGGATATGGAGTTGCCCTCTCCGGTCTGGTTGAGTCATCTGAATTTGGTTTTCCTCCCGGCCATCCTGTTATTGTGTGCTGAAGATCGTTGAAGACCTTAATATTTATTTTACTGGCGGGACCCTGCTCTGTTATAAGGTCACTCATACCGTTGTCGTTGTAGTCTCTATCTGTTAGTTTAAGAATCGGTTTGTCCAATTTTTTACACAACCAGAAGACAGATTTTCTGGTTAATTGATCTGTCCATTCGCAAGGTCCAGTTAGCCAAGGTGTTTTTATTCTGGTAAGCTCGGCCGCAGCGGCGTAATCCAGTAGAACTTCAAGGTTTTCGTGTCTCTGCAGATATGAAGTAGGGTTTTGTTCGTTAATGTTACCCTCAACCAGCTTTGCAATAGACTGCGCCTTACCCTCACCCCAGGAGAGAAAATATATTTTTTTAGATTTTAGAATTGTTTCAATACCCATTGTGAGGGCGTGAAAAGGGACATACTCTACTCCAAAGAACTCAGATGCTGCAGACACTCTTGTATTGAAGTTTAATGTAATTAGACGGGTTCTGGAGTTATAGTAAGAACCTGGTTCATTAAAACCCATATTTCCGATTACCATTATGTCAATACCGCCAAGTGTGGCTATAGTCTGCTCATATTCCTCGCAATAGTTGTGAACTTTATTCTTTGGGACATCTCCGTCCAGACAGTGAATATTTTCCGACGGGATATCAATAAAATCCAGAAGGTACTCCTTCATAAAACGGTAGTGGGACTGGAGCTCGTTTTTGTTCAATCCCCAATACTCGTCAAGAGTGAATATGTGAACATTTTTAAAGCTTATTTCCCTCTTGTTGTACATTGAGACCAGCTCTTCATACACTTTTATTGCTACAGAGGATGCACTCAAGCCAAGTACACAAGGTAATCCTTTGATCGTTTTCTGCTTAACGGCATCTGAAATGTTCTCGGCCACTCCTTTGCAGGCAATGTCAGACTCCTCAAAGATATTGACCGGAATCTTCTCATACCTTTTTGTAAAATCTGTATTTAATATCATATTATTTCTAATTATTAATTTGTAATTCAGTTTTCTGTTTTAATTTTAAAGATTGGCTGCCCTCCATATAGGAATTAGAGACTTCATCAATGAATCCAAAGCATCCAGCTTAAGCATATTTGCTCCATCTGAAAGTGCTTTTGAAGGTTCCGGGTGAGTCTCTATAAAAAGTCCGTCTGCTCCAACAGCAATACCTGCTTTGGCTAATGTTGAGATCATATCCGGTCTGCCCCCTGATACACCACTACTTTGGTTTGGTTGTTGAAGACTATGTGTAACATCCAGAACAACAGGATATCCAAAAGCTTTCATTAGAGGGAAGGACCTAAAGTCTACAATAAGATCTGTATAACCGAATTGTGAACCTCGTTCGGTGAGCATAATATTGTTGTTTCCTGCTCCGGCAACCTTCTCTGCTGCAAATTTCATTGATTCAGGGGAGAGAAACTGCCCTTTTTTAATATTAACAAACTTTCCGGTTAGTGCAGCAGCCTCCAAAAGATCTGTTTGTCTGCAGAGAAAGGCAGGAATTTGAAGCACATCAATATCAAATGAGGCTGCAAGTTTTGCTTCATTTGCGTTGTGTATATCCGTTACTATTGGAATCTCTAACTTATTACGGATTTTTTGCAGAATTTCAAGTGCTTTTTCATCACCGAGTCCTGTAAAAGAATCTGCTTTCGATCTGTTAGCCTTTCTGTAAGATGCTTTAAAAATGAATGGAATTGATAGTTTTTGAGTGATAGATTTAATTTCTGAGGCAATCCTAAATGTAATCTCTTCATTCTCAACTACACAAGGACCGGCAATAAGAAAGAAAAGGCCCTTTTCAACATCTTTTATATACTCTATTTTGTCTATTATCATAACAGGACAAAATTAGGCAAAAATCAATTAATTATTATATTTTTTCCAAAGGGTGTTCAATCTTTTTTTAATCTCCTCCTCTTTACTGTTTGATCCCGGCTCATAAAACTTGCTGTTTGACAAACCATCCGGCAAAAACTGCTGTTCTGTAAAGTTCCCGGGGTAGGAGTGAGCATATTTGTAATCCTTCCCATAGTTAAGCTCTTTCATCAGCTTAGTAGGAGCATTTCTTAGATGAAGAGGTACCGGAAGGTCTCCGCTTTTTATTACCTCTTCCATTGCTGCATCAATTGCCAGGTATGCAGAGTTGCTTTTTGGAGAGGTTGCAAGGTATATTGCTGCTTGAGATAGTATGATTCTTGCTTCTGGCATTCCGATTTTATGAACAGATTCAAAGCAGGCTTGAGCAATTAAAAGTGCGTTTGGATTAGCCAGCCCTATATCTTCACAGGAGAGAACTATCATCCTTCTGGCAATAAATAGGGGATCTTCTCCTCCCGCCAGCATTCTTGCCATCCAGTAAATTGCAGCATCGGGGTCTGAACCTCTTAAGCTTTTAATAAAAGCAGAGATAATGTCGTAGTGTTGCTCTCCACTTTTGTCATAGAGTGCAATATTCTCCTGAAGCCTATCTGTAACAATATTGTTGTTTATGACTATTTTCTCGTTAACCCCGAAACTGGATGTGATTATTTCAATGATATTAAGTAATTTACGAGCATCACCACCTGAGAATCGATATAATGCCTCCCGCTCCTCAACTATTATTTTTCGTTTACTCAAAATAGGGTCTCTCTCTATAGTTCTCTCTATCAGAGAGTCCATATGCGTTGTTTCCAGATGACGGAGAACATAAATTTGACATCTGGAGAGCAGGGGAGTGATAACTTCAAAAGAGGGGTTTTCCGTTGTAGCGCCAATAAGAGTAATTGTACCATCCTCTACAGCGCCCAAAAGAGCATCTTGCTGAGATTTACTGAAGCGGTGTATCTCATCTATAAAAAGAATCGGACGCTTTGAGTGAAAAATTGAGTTTGATCTGGATTTTTCAATAATCTCCCTAAGATCTTTAACCCCCGAATTAATGGCGGAGAGAGCATAGAATTGTCTGTCCAGTCTATTGGCAATTATTCTTGCCAAAGTAGTTTTTCCTACACCCGGAGGTCCCCAAAGAATAAAAGAGGTAAGAGCTCCGGATTCTATCATCTTTCGAAGAACGGATCCCTCTCCAATCAAATGTTCCTGCCCGACAAAATCCTCGAGGCTCTTGGGACGCATTCTTTCGGGCAGTGGAGTTGATTCAGGAGAGTTCAACATTTCTATTTAACATAATATAAATTGTGTTCTTATTCTCGTCTTCTGAGTTGTCTTATAATTCTGGCAATAACATTCTCAATTGATTCATCAGGCTCAATTATGTTATACTCCTCCCAGAAGTTGTCATCTGTATAATCACTAACCTTAGCCGACATAATATCTCTTGGACGCACCCTGCTTTGCTCCTCAATTTTTCTCTCTTTGTCGGAAATGTCGGTAACAGCTATTTCGGATTGTATTGTATAGATATTTCTAAACCATTTGCGATCCCACTTGGCATTAAACTTAACCTCTGTTCTGGAGTAGTCGAAATACCATAAACCTTCAATAGGTTTATAGTTTACCACATAATTTGCCGTAAGAACATCCATTTTTAATGAGGCAGGTTTTTTTCTTACAAAATATGAGTTGGCGTATTCACGACCCTCAACATTCATAGCAAACTCAACTCTTCCAATAGCCATAGATTCAGAGTCAATATAGAGTTTTCCCCGGAAGTAGATCTCATCCAATTTTACTCTCTCATCAAACTCAATAACATAAAAAAACCTGTTATCAATTGTGGTGGGTTCAATAAACCGGAATGTGTAAACCTGTTCCAACAAAAGAACATCTGCACCTAAAAATGGGTCTTTGACGATATCCAGATTCAGTGCGGAGTTGGCACCTCCCTGAAACTTTACTATAAGTGTGTCTACTCTGGCGATATCGTAGCTTCCTCTGGCCTTATAGATGCCTATCTGGTCTTGCCTGTAGCCAAGATAGGATGCCTTATTGATATCTAAAACAGCCTCATTTATAGAGACATAATTATTGCCTTTTTTTATCATCTCCCTGTAAAATGCAGTCATCTGTACAGGTTTCTGGCTATAGTTCTTCTCAATTCTGGCCAAAGCCATTTTTACCATAGAGGGAGCGTCCTGAGGCCTAATAGTTATAGGGTTAAGAGCAATATCAGACTGTTCAAGACGGATTGTAAGCTCCCCTTGCCTGAAATCACTAAGCCCAAATTTTTGTGATTTGTATCCCAGGTATGAAATAATTACAGAATCTGCTTTAGATTCCGATGGGATTTTAAGCGTAAATATGCCGTCAGAGTTGGTAACATTGCTGATGTTGGTAGAAAGAAGTTGTATAGATGCAAAATTTAGTGCTTTTTTAGTTGCGGCGTCTTGAACCTTACCCGTTATAGATATGAAATCCTGAGCAGATGACATAAGAGCCACAAGCATCAAAGAGAGTATTGTTATATATCTTTTCATTGGTGTGTAATTTATTAAATAAATGGTCCGCCTGTAGTGCGAATTTACTCTTTTTAAACATAATATTAACGTTTAAGTATAAAAAAAGTTAATTTCGCACTCCAATAACATACAAGATGGGAAGAAGAGATAAAGAGCTATTAGAAAATATTGAAATTGAAGCAATTGCTGCAGAAGGCAAATCTTTGGCACACATTAACGGTAAGGTAATTTTTATACCTTTTACCGTACCCGGAGACATTGTAGATGTGCAGGTGAAAAATAAGAGAAAGGATTATATGGAGGGAGTGGTTGCCAGAATGGTGAAGCCCTCCCCTTCCAGAATTGACCCTTTTTGCAGCCATTATGGGCTCTGTGGAGGGTGTAAATGGCAAGCCCTCCCCTACTCTGTTCAACTTCAAAACAAGCAGCAGCAGGTAGTAGATCAATTGACTAGAATCGGTCATCTGAAACTACCTGACATCACCCCGATATTGGGATCAGAGAGAGTCACCGAATACAGAAATAAGCTGGAGTATACCTTTTCGGCAAAAAGATGGCTTGAAAGTGCTTTGGAAGCAGATAACCTTACAGATAATGACAAAGCCGGCCTTGGATTCCACATAGCCGGTATGTTTGATAAGGTACTGGATATTGAGAGATGCTATCTCCAACCATCTCCATCTAATGAGATACGCCTGTTTATCAAAGAGTTTACTATCAACAATAGCTACACTTATTTTGATCTTCGAAAGCAGACTGGTCTTATGAGAACTTTGGTAGTTAGAACCACAACTATAGGCGAAACTATGGTGATAATAGTTTTTGCTTACGAAGATAAGGATCTAAGAATTAAGCTACTAGAGGCAGTTAAAACTCAATTTCCACAAATTACCTCACTCAATTGGATGATAAACGACAAAAAGAATGACTCAATTTCAGATGTTGAGTGTTTTCTCTACAGTGGATCGGAGTTCATCAGTGAGAAGATGGAAGAGCTTAGCTTTAGAATCGGTCCCAAATCATTCTATCAGACAAATTCTGAGCAGGCATACAGACTCTATTGCGTTGTAAGAGATTTTGCGGCACTTACAGGAGATGAGATAGTTTATGATCTCTATACAGGAACCGGTACAATTGCCCTTTTTTTGTCAAAAAACGCATCTAAGGTGATTGGAATCGAATATGTAGAAGAGGCGATTGAAGATGCCAAAGCCAATTCGGTTAACAATAATATTAAGAACTGCAGCTTTTTCGCCGGAGATATGAAGGATATGCTTTGCAGATCATTCTTTGAAATTAACGGTAACCCGGATGTAATTATTCTTGATCCTCCAAGAGCCGGAATTCATCCCGATGTTGCGAAGGTCATATCTGAGGCGGCTCCGAAAAAAATTGTATATGTTAGTTGTAACCCTGCAACTCAGGCAAGGGATATAGCACTGATTGGAGATAATTATGAGATTACAAAGGTTCAACCGGTAGATATGTTTCCTCATACCCATCATTTGGAAAATGTTGTTTTGATGGTTAAAAAAGATTAAATTTGGATATATTAATCGGTACTTTGTAATGGAGGGTCAAAACACAAGCACAATCTGCGCACTCTCTACCGTTCAGGGAAAAGGTGCAATAGCCGTTATAAGGATGAGCGGTTTGAATTCTATAAAAATTGCTGACCAAATTTTTAGACCTGCAAAAGGAGGCCCACTCTCGCAAACTCCGGGTCAGAGACTTAGATTTGGAACAATAAATTCCGAAGAGAGAATACTGGATGAGGTTCTAATCTCCATTTTCAGATCTCCCCATTCATATACCGGTGAAGATATGGTGGAGATATCCTGTCACGGTTCAAATTATATACAACAGGAGATTTTAATGCTTCTTATTTTCAAAGGAGCAAAGCTTGCCAAGCCAGGTGAGTTCTCTCAAAGATCTTTCCTAAACGGCAAAATGGATTTAGCACAGGCAGAGGCAGTTGCAGATCTTATAATCTCCGAAACAGAGGCTTCTCACAGAGTGGCATTTCAACAGATGAAGGGGGGATTCTCTAAAGAGCTCTCAGAGATGCGTCTGTCACTTCTTGAGATAGTTTCGCTAATGGAACTTGAGCTGGATTTTAGCGATGAGGATGTAGAGTTTGCAGATAGAGCAAAGCTTAAAGCTCTTATTGATAAGGTAAACGATCATATATCAATGCTTATAGACTCCTTCCGGCTGGGCAATGTTATTAAGAACGGTATTCCGGTAGCTATTGCTGGTGCAACAAATACCGGTAAAAGCACCCTACTAAACTCTCTTCTTGATGAAGAGCGCGCAATTGTATCCGAGATACACGGCACCACAAGAGATTTCATTGAAGGTTTTCTGAATATAGAGGGGGTTGGGTTTCGTTTTATCGATACTGCAGGAATAAGAGAGACCCAAGAGAAGATAGAGATTATTGGAATAGAGAGAAGTTACGATAAAATACGAGGTGCATCTGTTGTTCTACTTATGTTGGATGCAGAGCGCGAAGAGTATTTTAGTTTGGGAATAAAACAGTTATCATCTGTTATTGATACGGAAAATCAAAAGATTATAATTCTGCTCAATAAAACTGACACAATAGAGAACATAGGTGCTAAAAACTATATAAGGAGCATAGAAAAATATTTAAAAAACATCTCTTTACTCTGTTCCGAAAACAATTTAGAGCCTGTTGAAATACTTCCGCTCTCAGCAAAAGAGCAGACAGGAATTGAGAATTTGAAGAGAGCCCTATTGAAATGCCGTTATACAGATGTAAGTAACTCCTACCCTACTTTGGTAACAAATGTTAGGCACTTTGAAGCTCTTAAAGAGACAAAAGAGGCACTTCTAAGAGCCTCTGAAGGTATGGATAGCTCTTTACCGACAGATTTATTGTCTCAAGATATTCGGGAGGCACTTTTTCACATTGGGGAGATTGTCGGTGAAATAAGCACTGATGAGATTCTTGGTAATATCTTCGGTAAATTCTGTATCGGCAAATAGCACCTAAATACACTAATCATACTTATCTTTAAGTCTGGTCTTAACCGCTCTGATGGTTGAAGGTGATACGGAGAAGAAATACGCGATCTCCTTGGCATCGTATCCAAGGTTAAAGAGGGCATAGATGATTTTTTCGTAATGAGAGAGCTCGGTTTTATTGAAAATTTCAGGAAAATTATTCTCAAAAGTTTTATTTTTAACTATTTCTGAGATCATCTCTCTGGATTCCTGCCGTGCATCATCCAGCAGAAGATTGAGATTATCATAAGTTTCTTTTGACTCTTTCCTGCATTTAGCAGCCTCTTTCTGAACATCCTTGATTAAATCCGGGTACTTACCGGCACTTGTTTTTAATACCTCGTTTGTTAACCACAATTTTTTTACAGCCTCTTCCTGAAAGTCAATGTGTTTCTTTAGCTCCTCCAACTCTTTATCCAAACTAGTACTACTCTTACTATGAGCTGTTGTAAAATATATTATGGTTAAGATTAATCCTAAAAAGAGGGAAATTAAGGCGACAAATAATACATTTGACAAGTTTTTTTCTCTCCTCAACTCTTTTGTGAGCAACTCGTTTTTTGAATTGTTTTGTAATGTTCTCTCCTTCAACTCACCATTATATAATTTGGAAGCAAATGAAGAGTGTTTTTTTTGAAAATCCAGAGCATTATAATAGTCTCCAACACTTTCATAAACACTTGAAAGATGCAGATAACCAATATGAGAATTTTTGAGATCTTTCAACATTATATCTTTGTATAATATTGCATATTTAATTGCACTGTCCGGTTTATTCTCTTGCTTATATAAAAGAGAAAGTTCTTTAATTATATCAGATTTTTTAATTTTAGAATTTACACCAGAAAGTGAATCGCTAAGCGTATATTTTAAATATTGGATTGATTTATCAAATTCGCCTTTTTTATGATATAAATATGCAAATCTTCTATTTAGGATTGGTTTTATATCCTGCTCTAAATTTTGAAACCCTGCAATTTTATTTAAAATTTCCAACTCTTTATCGTACTCATATACACCAATTACGATTTGAGAAAGGTACAAATTGGCAAGTTGCATCTCTCGTCTGTTTCCCAATTTCATAAAGAGTCTCTCCGCTCTCTCGATATACTCCTCTGCTTTAAGAGTTGAAGGTAAAAGATCAGATTTTTTGGTTATGAACGAGTGAATAGCTTTTTTTGCAAGATATTTATTAAGAAAAGCTTCTGTAACTGCATCATCAATTTTGTTTTGGGTGAAAAAATCTTCGGCCTCTTTTAAATTTTCAAATTTTAAAGAGTCGCTTAGAGAGAGAGAGTTTTTATACTCAGCTCCTGAGCTATAAACCAGAGCGCGGCATAAATTAAAGTAATCAGATTCTGACCTATACCACTCTATTGTTTTGATTATTAATGAGTCATCTTTTATTTTAATCTCATTCATACAACACCCTATAGTTGTGAGTAGGTTTAAGTAGGCAAAATTTGATTCAGATAATTTTTTCGGGTTAAAATTTTGAAGAGAATCCATTACAGAAACCGGGTTCATAAATAGTAACGAATCCCATTTTTTTAGCCTGTCAAAATGAGAATTTTGTTCGCTGTAGCTTGATGTACAGGAAAAAAGCAATAAAGAAAAAATGATAGAATAAAATTTGCACATTCACAAATATAAAGAAATATTGAATGTGAAGCATTTGGAAAAGAAAAAATATCTGTTACAATTTTACTTTCTCTTTTGGTGTATGCTTTTAGAAATACACTCCATAGGGCACCCCGCTATAGCCTCGTCCAAATCTTCCAGATATGCTTGAGGCGGATTTACTAAAACTCGGTAGTTTGAGTAAACTGATCCATTAATAAAATATGGGAATTCATCATCATAAACATCTACTGAGTGATATGCAACTCTTTGGCAATTATAACATTTAATACAATTTGTTACATCAATTGAATATACAGTTGATGTTGATGAAGATGCCAGTAACTTATGACTGTAAAGTACAAAAGATGTCATAATCAAAATTGAGAAAAGTATATAACTAAATCCAGCTTTTTCTTGAATGATCGAACTGATCAAACAACTTTTTTTGGGTTTTTGCATAAGATTAATATAAAGGAATTGTGGAGATCAACACAGATTCTTATTTAATGGCGACTAACCTCAAAACAATTTGCAAAAATATTATCACATTAACTGTATTGACCTCCACGATGCCGGAAACAATGATAATACAAATGTAATGTCGGGATATGGAGAATAAAAGCTTTTTTTTGGAGGCAGCGCAAAGTTGCGCAATTTGTCTACATATATACTTGAAAAATAGAAATATAAAGATTGTTATGCAGCGCAAAGTTGCGCAGAATAGATTAAGAAAGATATCTCTGAGGGAGTGTGAAATTAAATTTACTACCCTTTCCACTTTCACTTTGGGCAAATATTTTACCTCCCAATCGCTCAATGAACTCCCTGCATAAAAGTAATCCCAATCCTGCTCCCTGTTCGTTTTCGGTTCCTGGTGATGCAATCTTTTCTGTAATCTGAAATAGTTTAGATACTCTATCATTGTCAATACCCACTCCGTAGTCTGTAACCGTAATTAAAACTCCATTCTCATCTGATGATGCGGCTACATTAACACTTCCTCCTCTGTAACTATATTTGACTGCATTGGTAATTAAATTCCTTAATACGGTGTTGATCATATTTTTATCAACATATAGATCTATGTTTTTATCAAAAGAAAAATTGAGTTTAATCTCCTTGTTATTGGCAATGCGCTCAATTGAGTCATTGGCAAGAATAAAGATATTTTTAATAGTAGTTCTGCCACTCTCAGCTTCAAGTTTGTTTGTTTGGGACTTAGCCCACTCTGTCAGGTTACCCAGTAACTCATTTGCAAAGTTTGCAGATTTATTAATTGATTTTAGAAAATCTGACAGAACATCGGGATCAAGTTCTGCCGTCTCTCTTGCCATTAAGCTTGATAGATTTGTTATATTATTGAAGGGATCCTGCAAATCGTTTACAATTATTGAAAATAACTTATCTTTTGTTGCGTTTGAGGTGATAAGCTCATTGGATTTTTTCTCAATCTCTCTCTTCTGTTGGACAAGTTCAATATTGGTTTTACGTTTGTCAAAATATGAGTATAATGAGCCTAAAAGCAATACAACCAGTAAAATAAGACCTGCAATAGTAAAGAATAAAATGACTTTCATACGCTTCTGTTGCTCTGCCTTAATAATATCCTCTTCATACCTTGCCAAAGCCTGCGCCTGTTTCTCTTTTTCGTACTTATACTTGTATTCAAGACTTACTACCTCTTTTATGTTCTCCTCATTAAAAATACTGTCATTCAATTTCTTAAATTGAATGTGACTTTCGTAAGCCTTTCTGTAATTGTTTTTTGCTGAGTGAATTTTTGAGAGCTGTCCATAACCAACCATCTGATGTTCAAGGATTCCCATCTCGTTTGAAATTGAAAGACTATTTTCCGTCAACTCAATAGCTCTATCAAATTTGCCCAGATCAAAGTAGATATCACCCATTTTTAGGTAAATCTCACTCATAATGTTTTTGCTGCCGGTCTCTTTAGAAAGTATTAGAGATTGCTCATAGTAATTGAGTGCATCCGGAAATTTGTTCTGTTTTTTGTATAGTGAACCAAAATTATTCATAGAGAGCATCTTTCCAAATTTATTTCCCTCCTGCTCCTCTATTTTTAATGCCTTTGAATAGAGATCTGCAGCTTTTAACAGATCATTCTCATCTTCATATATTTTTCCAAGATTATTATATAGAGAACCAAGTTTTTTGTTGCTTTTTTGTTCTTCGTAAATTGTCTGAGCTTTTTGATATGAGTCAATTGCAAGCAAATTGTTATTTTGTTTCATATATACTATCCCAAAATTGGTGTATATATCTGCCATAAAATTTCTGTCATTAATCTCTTCAGCCATAAGAAGAGCATTTTGCAAATCTTCAGTAGATTTTGGATAGTTACCCTGCATTTGATATATTACTCCCATCATTTGGAGACACTCTATCACGTGTCTCTTATCATTGAATTCCAACGCTATATTTCTGCTATCATAGAAGAATTCGATAGCTTTTGGGTAGTTGCCCATTTGGAAATATACATAGGCCATATCGCTCCTACAAAAACAGATTCCTCTTTTATCACCAATGTTTTGATAGACATTGAGAGATCTCTTATAATAGTCCAGAGACAGGTTGTATTCGAATTTTTCACGAAAATATCTTCCGGTTAATTTCAAGCTGTTTGCATTCCCTTTTTGGTAGCCGAGGCTATCGCTTAACTGTGAAGATTCCAGACTGTATTTAAGTGCCATTTCCGGGTTTGTGAGAACCAACTCAGATGCGATCCTATTCATTAAATTTACTCTTATTGTGTCTACAGCAGAGTGTGTTTTTAATATTGCTATCAGAGAGTCTGCTTTTTTGTTCTGTCCGAATGACAATATTTGAGCAAAAAGCAGAAGAATTGCGAAAGATGTTTTTCTAACCATTATCAATCTTTGAAATTAGCTTACTTTGGCCCTATTAAGGCATATTTTATGGATATAAGGCCTTATATGCAAATATAAAGATTTATTCATTGCAGACTGCACTAGGAAACCTGCAAAGATTAATTGTGTTTGAGTGCTTTTTTTCTAATGGGAAAGAATTACCTGGATTGGTTGGTAATAGTATTAGGTTGGCATTTTGTAAAATAGACATTCATTCTGTATGTGATAAAAGAGATAACTGCAACCAAGCCTAATATGAGCAATAAGAGCCGGGGATTGAATTTTACTTTTAACATAATTGTGAAAGTTAATTACAACAGATAATCATAAAATCAGAAATCATTATAACACTTGGTGGCCATTGGCGACTAACCTTTAAAACTGCTGAATTAATATTTTATTACCACCAGTGTTATAATGATTTCTATCTTTTCATTATCATCGATGCAAATTTAGTCAAGAATCGATAAGATATGTCAAGACAACCATAGTGTTGCTAAAAGTTGCGTTTTTATAAAAGTTAATATACTATTAATATAGTAATTACAATTATCAATGCAGCGTTTTGTTGCGTTTTTTTAAATAATCAAAAGGTATTATTTTACGATTTGGAGATTTAATTGAACAAAAAAAAGAGACTAACAAACTTTTTTGTTATTATCTCTTTGAAGAAGGGCCTTTACTTTCACCCATCTTATAGACCATAGATCTTACAATTTGTGCCCAATCAAAATGAGAGTGTGTTTTGTCAAAATATTCGTACGAAATAGGCTTTCCTATTGTAACCTTAATGGTTTTGCCTCTTTTGAGAAACATCTCTCTGGGCAATAACATAAGTTCAATATTTACCTTAATTCCAAGAAACTCTCTTATGGAATTTATTAAATAGAACAGTCGGGAATTTGTACCGTGAAAAAAAATTGGTACTACATCTCTTTGATTTGAAATTGCTTTTGTAATGAAGCTCTTTTGCCAGGGAAGATCTTGTATTTTTCCATCCCGTCTTCTGGATACTATTCCTGCAGGGAAATGGGTTATTGCAATATCTTCACGGTATGTTTGCTCAAGCGCCCGCAGATAATCTTTAGAGGAGCCCTCAAATACATTGACAGCAACGATAAAAGGGTGTAGTTGAGGTACAAACATAAATGCATCATTAGCGATTGCTTTAAGTTCTCCGTACCTCCTGCTCACAAGATAGGTTATTATCAGTCCATCTGCAAAACCAAAAGGGTGGTTTGCAGTAAAAAAACACTTTCTGTTCTGTGGCAGATTCTCAAGCCCCTCAATCTCAAGTTTAATATTGAACTCTTTGATTACATTCTCAAGAAATTCAGCCCCAACTGAATTTGAATATTTGTTTAACAGTTGGTTGGTCTCTTTTTGGTATACTATTTTTGATATAATTCGGATAACAAACTTAGGGAGCTTATTGAGAAGCCCTGCATTTCTTTCGCTGATTATTTTTTCTATATCAATGTATTTATGCTCTTTATTGCTTGGTTCTGCCATTTTGCTTTCAAATTTTGTGCAAATGTACAGAATTTAGTCTGATTTTCACTTTTCTACTGCCAAACACCAGTTGTGTATATCCTTCTCCTCTCCGAATTGTATACCGGTTAGTTTTTTGTAAAGAAATAGGCACATCTTCCCGGTTGTAACGGGATCTCCTATCATATAACTCTTATTGTTCAACTTGTCATCAATTCTAGATACCGGTAGAATAACAATTGCTGTTCCACAAGCTCCAACCTCTTCAAATGTTTCTAGCTCTTCAAGTTTAATTCGTCTTCTTTCGATAGACATTCCATCATCTTTTGCTAATTGCATTAATGAATTGTTTGTTATTGAGGGTAAAACAGATTCGGAATCTGGAGTTATATAACTATTCCCCTTAATTGCAAAGAAGTTAGAAGAGGAGAACTCATCAATATATTCGCGTTTGGAAGAGTCAAGATAAAGAACAGATGAGTATCCCTCTTTTTTTGCATTTACACCTGCAACAATCGCTGCTGCATAGTTACCTCCAAGTTTGTAGGAGCCTGTTCCCATTGGGGCAGCTCTGTCGTGATCCTGAGCCAGTAAAACCTTAGCCGGTCTGTTTATTGATCCGGCAAATGATCCGATAGGTATTGCCGCTACAATAAAAAGCACCTCATTAGGAGAGACAAGATCAATTTGTGCTCCAACACCAATGACAAACGGTCTTATGTACATAGATGCCCTATATTCATATGGGGGTAGAAATTCTATGTTTTCAAGGACTACTCTCTTACAGGCCTCTACAAACATATCTTGGTCAGGAGATGCTATACCGAGATAATCTGCAGATCTTCTAAGTCTTTTTGCATTTTCATAAGGCCTAAACAATCTTATTTTTTCATCTTTACCTCTGTAGGCCTTTAGACCTTCAAATGCCTGAATTCCGTAGTGTAATGATGCAGAAAGAGCGCTAATAGAGATGTTGTCATCTCTTCTACTCTCCAATGGGCCCCACTCTCCATTTTTGTAATGAGAGACTATAATAGTGTTTGTTTTAGTATAACTAAATGTAAGTTTTTCCCAATTCATAATTATTTAGATAAGAAACCCAAAAAGGTCCTGTTTATTGTTGATATATTCATAAACAACATTGTGTTGTTCCATTCTTTTAATTAGAGAGTTAAAATCAGAGGCATCGGAGAGCTCCACTCCTATCACAGCAGGACCCTGCTCTCTATTTGTCTTTTTTGAATAACTGAAGTGAGTAATGTCATCTTTTGGTCCCAGAATATTTCTCACAAAAGAGAGTAATGCTCCCGAGCGTTGCGGAAACCTAATAATAAAGTAGTGTTTCAGACCCTCGTATAGCAGAGATCTCTCTCTAATCTCTTCGGTCCTACCGATATCATTATTGCTGCCACTAACAATGCAAACAACATTTTTACCCTTTATCTGATCTGAAAAGAGAGGTAAGGCAGATATCGAGAGGGCTCCGGCAGGTTCAACAACTATTGCATTCCTGTTGTAAAGTTCAAGAATTGTGCTACATACTGAGCCTTCAGAAACAGCAACTATATGGTCCAGCACATCTCTACAGATGTTAAATGTAAGTTCGCCTACTCTTTTTACCGCTGCCCCATCTACAAACCGATCTATCTCTTTTAATTCACAAATGAATCCATTCTCAAGAGAGAGTTTCATACTTTGTGCTCCCAAAGGTTCTACCCCCACAATCTTTGTTTCCGGGCTTAAATATTTAAAGACGGAACCAACTCCGGATGCAAGACCCCCTCCACCGACAGGAACAAACAAAAAATCAATCTTCTCTTTACTCTCATTAAATATCTCTAGTCCAACAGTTGCCTGTCCCTCAATAATTTTAGGGTCGTCAAATGGATGAATAAAGCTGATGTTGTTTTCAACAGAGTATTTTTGAGCTTCACTATTTGCGTCGTCAAAGGAATCTCCTATTAAAACTACCTCAATGTAATCTTTACCAAACATCTTTACCTGCTCAATTTTTTGTTTTGGAGTAGTTTCAGGCATAAAGATAATACCTTGAATCTTTAGTAAATTGCAGGAGTATGCAACTCCTTGAGCGTGATTCCCTGCGCTTGCACATACAACTCCTCTCTCAATATTCTCTCTCTCCAGAGAGGATATTTTGTTGAAGGCACCCCTTATTTTATATGATCTTACTATCTGAAGGTCTTCGCGTTTAAGCATAATATTGGCACTATACTTTTCTGATAGTCCAAGATTTTTCTGGAGTGGTGTAGGGCAAAAGAGCTCTCCAATAACTTCTGATGCCTTGGATATATCTTCTATTTTGGGATAGTATGACATAATTAAAAGCTTTTATTACCCCTTTCTGGCCTTAAAGACCTTACACTCTCTCCTGTTTTCCACATTTCGCTATCTCTTAGCTCTTCAAGCTCACAATCCAGTTTAGCTCTATAGTCTGCTTTACTGTTTGAATCAATAGAGATTTGTGCTTCATTTCCTTTAGAGACCTCCTCATAGAGAGTCTTAAATATAGGAAGGGATGCATCTCTGAACCTTTTCCACCAGTCCAGGGCTCCTCTCTGTGCTGTGGTAGAGCAGTTGGCATACATCCAGTCCATTCCATTCTCTGCTACCAGAGGCATAAGACTCTGTGTTAGCTCCTCTACAGTTTCATTAAAAGCTTCAGATGGTGAGTGACCGTTATCTCTTAAAACTTGATACTGTGCTGCAAATATTCCCTGGATTGCTCCCATAAGTGTCCCTCTCTCTCCGGTTAAATCTGAGTAGACCTCTTTTTTAAAAGTAGTTTCAAACAGATATCCCGAACCAACTCCAACACCCAATGATACAACTTTCTCAAATGCTTTTCCTGTATAGTCCTGATGTATAGCATAACTTGAATTAAGCCCCCTATTTTCAAGAAACATACGCCTAAGTGATGTGCCTGACCCTTTTGGTGCAACCAGAATAACATCTACATCTGCCGGTGGCTCCACTCCTGTTCTCTCTTTGTAGGTTACTGCAAACCCGTGAGAAAAGCAAAGAGTTTTTCCATTAACAAGATGCTTTTTAACTGTAGGCCATAACTGAATCTGACCAGCATCAGATAAAAGATAGAGAATTATACTCCCTTTTTTGCACGCATCCTCAATTTCAAAAAGAGATACACCGGGAATCCATCCATCTTTAACAGCTTTTCCCCAGGTTTTTGAATCTTTTCTTTGCCCAACAATGACATTAAATCCGTTATCTCTTAAGTTCAAAGCCTGCCCCGGTCCCTGAATTCCATATCCGACTACTGCAATTGTTTCGTCTTTTAATGTTTCCAAAGCCTTTTTCAAAGGAAACTCACTACGGGTAACTACATTTTCCATTACCCCTCCAAAATTCATCTTTGCCATTTTTGATTGGTTTTTAAATTTAATATTTTTGATTTTTTATAATAACTGCTGTTTAATCTTTTTAGGATGTACTCCGAGTCACACCTATCCGAAATAATATCTCCAGATATATTGTACATTGCAATCTCTTTAGATATTAAATCCTCTTGATAATAGTAATCCACTTGAAGTACATCAATAACATTACCAAGTTGATTTACAATTCTCTCTATTGTATCTGCAGTTGTGATTGCAGATATTACAACGGTACTTATTCCCTTTACAAATGATTCTGAGACATTTAGACTCTCAATATTAATCTCTCTTTTAAGGTATGCAGATGTTATCCTGTTAAGGACAGATATCTGATTATTTACAAATGCTACAACAATGTACTCTCTGTTCATAATTTCTACTCTTTTATTAATACAATATTTCATTAAGTGAGGAGCCCGATGGTACCATTGGAAATACATTCTCTTCATTCCGGACAACAATCTCAAGAAGGTAAGCACCTCTAAAATCCAACATCTCCTTTATAGCACCATCCAGCTCTTTTCTTAAATCAACTCTTTTAGAAACAATACTATAGGCATTACTAATTTGAAGGAAATTGGGGTTATTCATCTCTGTAAAAGAGTATCGTCTCTCAAAAAAAAGCTCCTGCCACTGCCTTACCATTCCAAGGAATGAGTTGTTTAGAATAACCACCTTAAGATCAATATTTGATTGCATAATTGTACCAAGTTCCTGTATTGTCATCTGGAAACCTCCATCTCCAAGAATAGCTACTACCTCTCTGTTTGGGGCACCTAACTTTGCCCCTATTGCAGCCGGAAGTCCAAACCCCATCGTTCCTAACCCTCCTGAGGTAATCATACTCCTGCCTGAGTAAAATTTTGAGTATCTGGCACAAAACATCTGATGTTGACCGACATCGGTTACAATGACTACACTCCCTTTACCGATACGGGCAATTGAATCCACCGCCTGAGCCATACTTATTGTCTCACTTACACTATCTGAGAGAAGCTTATCTATTATTGACTCCCGCTCTTTTTTCCACCACTCCTTAATAAAGCTATCCCACTCAACATCAAAACTTCTCTTTACTCCGGGAATAAGTAATTTTACGACCTCTTTTGCATCACCCTGTATTTGCAGATAAGATTTAATTGTTTTGTTGAACTCTGCCTTATCTATATCTATATGAATAATTTTAGCCATTGGTGCATATTTAGAGGTATCTCCTGTAACCCTATCGCTAAATCTCATTCCGATTGCAACAATAAGATCACTTCTCTGAGTCATCATATTTGGTGCAAGATTCCCGTGCATACCTACATTTCCGGCGAATAGAGGATGGTTATTGGGAACAGCAGAGAGCCCCATCAGAGTTGATACAATGGGTATGTTTCCTCTCTCGGCCAACTCAATAACCTCATCCCCTGCTTCGGATAATGTTACCCCCTGCCCGACAATAATCATCGGTTTTCTTGAAGAGTTTATTAATTCAATAGCCTCATTTATTTTGGATTGAGAGATTTGCACTCTTCTAAGACACGGGATGTTAAAAATCGAATCACCTCTAGATCTATAATTTGTCAACTCAATTTGGGAGTTTTTTGTAAGACTGATAAGTACCGGGCCAGGTCTTCCGTTGCGGGCAATATAGAACGCCTTTGCAATTATCATAGCAACTTCATCTGCAGATGTAATCTGATAACTCCATTTGGTAACCGGAACTGTAATGCTTATTGTGTCTGCCTCCTGGAAGAAATTTGTACCCAATTTATCAGCAGATACCTGAGCTGTTATACACACCAAAGGAGTCGAATCCATAAGTGCATCTGCAATACCTGTTACTATATTTGTTGCACCCGGACCTGCAGTGGCAATACAAACTCCTACTTTTCCACTGACTCTGGAGTACCCCTGGGCAGCGTGTACAGCTCCCTGTTCGTGTCTTACCAATATGTGATTAATCTTATCTTTATAGTTAAACAGATCGTCGTAAAGAGGCATAATTGTCCCCCCTGGGTATCCGAATATTGTATCTACACCCTCTTCAATTAGAGATTTTAAAACGGCCTCAGACCCTTTTATGTAATTTATATCCATAACTATCACCTATTATAAATTCTCCTTACTGCACCCTTGTCGGCAGATGTTACATTCATTGAATACACCTTGAGTGCATTTGAAATATCTCTCTTCCTGTTTTTGGGAGTGAATGCATCCTCACCTTTAAGATTAAGAATTTCTCTTCGTTCTGACAGCTCTTCTGAGGAGATATTGGCCTCTATTAATCTCTCTCCTATATTGATAGTTATAATATCTCCATTTTGAATAAGAGCAATATTTCCACCACTGGCTGCTTCGGGTGATATATGGCCAACTGAGAGCCCCGAAGATCCTCCGGAAAAACGGCCATCTGTAATAAGTGCACATTTTTTATCAAGATTCATAGATTTTAGATATGAGGTAGGGTATAGCATCTCTTGCATTCCTGGACCCCCTTTTGGACCCTCGTATCTGATAACCACTACATCACCCTCTTTAATATTGCCATCTAGTATTCCAACAGATGCCTCTTCCTGAGACTCAAAAACTACGGCTTTCCCGTTAAATTTAAGTAGTGATGAATCTACTCCGGCACTCTTTACAATGCACCCATCCGGTGCCAGATTCCCATAAAGTACAGCTAAACCACCATCTTTGCTGTATGAATTTGTTGTATCTCTAATACAGCCTTTTTTAGAATCTATATCAAGGGTCTCAAAGTAATTATTCTGAGATCCAAGTACAGAACTTGCTATCATTCCGGGGGCAGATAAATATCGCTTAATTGCCTTCTTGGTGACTTTGTTGCTTAATATATCATTTAAAATTAGAGCCTCATATAGTGAGTTGTAATCTACTCTCTTCACAGTTGTATCAATTAGGTCACACCTTGATAGTTCACCAAGAATTCTCATTATCCCCCCAGCCCTGTTAACATCCTGAATGTGGTATGCAGAATTTGGAGAGACTTTACACAAGACAGGTACTCTTCTAGACAACTCATCAATATCCCTCATCCCAAAAGAGACTCCTGCCTCATTTGCTGCTGCTATCAGATGGAGTACAGTGTTAGTAGATCCTCCCATTGAAATATCCAAAGCCATTGAGTTCATAAATGCAGTTCTTGTAGCAATTGACCTGGGAAGTACATCCTCATTTCCATTAAAATAGTACTCCTTGCAATTTTTAACAATGATTGATGCGGCATCCCTAAAAAGTAACTTCCTGTTTTTGTGAGTGGCAACAAGTGTTCCGTTACCTGGGAGTGCCAATCCGAGTGCCTCTGTTATGCAGTTCATTGAGTTTGCCGTAAACATCCCGGAACAGCTGCCGCAAGTGGGACAGGCTCCTCTCTCAAGCTCTAAAAGCTCTTTATCATCGGTATGTTCATCTGCAGCTTTTACCATAACATCTACCAGATCATACTTCTTCCCTGAAACTATACCAGCCTCCATAGCTCCACCGGAAACAAATATGGCCGGAATGTTAAGCCTCAATGCAGCCATAAGCATTCCGGGAGTGATTTTGTCGCAGTTTGATATACATATCATACCATCCACCTTATGCGCATTACACATAAATTCAATGCTATCTGCAATCAAATCTCTGGAAGGAAGAGAGTAGAGCATTCCGTCGTGCCCCATTGCAATTCCATCATCTATGGCTATTGTATTAAATTCGGCAGCAAAGCACCCCTGCTTTTGTATCTCTCTTTTAATAAACTGGCCGATATTATGAAGGTGAGTGTGTCCGGGCACAAATTGGGTGAATGAATTAACTATTGCGATAATTGGCATTCCAAACTGGTTATCTTTCATGCCGTTTGCTCTCCACAGTGAGCGTGCTCCTGCCATTTTTCTTCCAACTGTTGTTTGAGTGCTTCTGAGTGGTTTCATATTTGAGTCAATTATTTTTTGTTAATAGATAAAAGCTTCGCGAGCCCGCTTTTACAGGATCCTGTTAAAGCGAGCATAAGTTAAAAAGTGCTTAAACGGGATCCTAAATCAATCTAATAATAATGACTGAAATAATGATTGAAGAGACCACCAGTAGAAGTAGTCCCGAATTCAGGATATTTAGTGATAGATCATTTACGGACAATGATTTAACAGAGAAGCTAGAAAGGAGATATCCCCCTGCTGCAACCTCTTTTGGACTGTTAAGCTCTTTGCTCATATAATGAATTGTAATTGGATACAATATGAAATGTTATGCAAATGTAAAAATTAATTATATCTGACAATACTTTTTTTAAAATATTTTTTCAATAGTGTAATTAAACGGTGTTAATATTGCGCCACTTTCTTAACCTTACCACCATTCCTGGAGTGGGTTTAAAACTTAATTGATTCATAAGCTCTTCTAATATTTCGGTTACAAAAGGTACCTTACTCCTTAGCATAATTAGTGTCTCAATTGACCACACCTGAACTGCAACTCTCACTCTATCATTAATTATCCACTCAATACAGGCCGAGGCAATTGCTTCGTATTGTTCATTGCTGCCTGTATATCTCCTGTTTTTAAGGATATCTGTCATTATCTTGGCGAAATGTCGCTTTGAACTCTCGTTTTGGACTTTTGGAAAGAGATTGAAAAAATGAGGGTAAAAATCATTGAAAAAATTGCAGTCGTAAAAGTAAACATATTCAAGAATATATGCAGATCTGAATTCAATCTTCTCTCTATGTTTTTTAAAGCTGCTTATTAATGTAAGGCCACTATTTTTATTAACAATGTCTATCATTAAGGAGATTAAAACAGGCACGGACTCTCTGGAGATAAGTATATCCCGAATATTTTTTGCGAAATCTTTATAGAAATCACTTATAAGAAGATCTACTATTTCGGTTTTTGAGAGTTGTCCCTGCATTAATTCCAGTGTGATTTTTTTTTGTTTTTTATCAGGTTTTAAAGAGAACTGCTAATATAGTAATTTTTGAAATGGATGAGTGATAACAACGGCACTTTCAACAAAATCAATTATTGGATGTTATATAGTGTAATTATTTTATTATATAAACCAATTTTGTACAAGATGTTTAATGAATATAATCCTTTAAAAAAGGCTATGTTTCAGGTGATTGATAACGACGGAAAGGTTATCAACAAGAAATGGATGCCCCAAATAAGCGACACTCGTCTGCTTAAAATATACAAAGATATGCTCTTTGCCAGAGTAGCTGACTTGCAGATAGTCTCGTATCAGAGACAGGGTAGAATATTTACCTATCCTCCCAATTATGGGCAGGAGGCTATAGCAGCAGCAGCAGGTGCACTCATTCAGGATAACGACTGGATGGTCCCCGCATTTCGAGAGATGGGGACTATGCTTGCCAAAGGTGTAACCCTTAAAGAGCTTTTTCTCTATTTTATGGGATACGAAGATGGATCAAAATTCGAAAATGCAAAATTTACTCTTCCAATAAGCGTTCCAATTGCATCACAGCTCCTGCACGCTGCCGGGATTGGTTACGCAGTTAAGTATAACAATGAGGATAAAGTTATATACGCTTTTGTAGGTGACGGCGGAACATCTGAGGGTGATTTTCACGAAGCGGTAAACTTTGCAGGTGTTTGGAAGGTTCCTGTTATCTTCATTATTCAGAATAATCAGTATGGGATATCTACCCCAACAAAAATGCAGACAGTTTCCGAGTCTTTGGCTATTAAAGCTGTAGCTTATGGAGTTAAAGGAATTCAGGTAGACGGTAACGACCTTTTTGCAATGTATAAAGCTATAGAAGAATCTGTTAAAGTGTGTCGCAATGGCGAAGGTCCTGTTCTGATAGAGGCAGTAACCTACCGTAAGGGTGCACATACAACTTCGGATGATCCGACAAAGTATCGTACTAAAGAGGAGGAGCAGGAGTGGGATGAGAGAGATCCAATGAAAAGGTTAAAGTCCTATCTTATAACCAAAAAGCTTTGGAGTGAAAAGGAGGAGGAGAAGATTATTCCTCAGTTCAAGGAGGAGGTAGACAGACAGTTTATAGAGGCAGAGAATTATGGCCCCTACCCTAAGGAGGATATTTTCAAATATCTTTACGCTGAGATGCCGGATGATCTTCACGATCAGGAGCGTCAGTATGACAGATTCCTTCAGTGGAAAGCGACTAAGGTTAAGTAATTTACATTAATGGAGATTTAAGATGAAAATAATGAATATGGTCAATGCAATAAATGATGCATTGGATATAAAGTTGGCAGAAGACAAAAGTGTTATTGTATATGGTGAGGATGTAGGTGTTGAAGGAGGCGTTTTCAGGGTAACAGAGGGGTTGCAGCAAAAATATGGCGCAAGTCGTGTTTTTGACAGTCCACTGGCCGAATCCGGAATCGTTGGAACTGCAGTGGGAATGGCTGTTGCCGGTCTTAGACCTGTTGTCGAGATGCAGTTTTGCGGTTTCATATACCCGGCATTTAATCAGATAATTAGCCACGCATCCAGAATGAGAAATCGTTCAAGAGGAAAATTTGAGACGCCGATGGTTATTAGAATGCCTTATGGTGGAGGGATAAACGCTTTGGAACACCATAGTGAAAGTATGGAGACGATTTTTGGACACATACCGGGACTCAAGGTTGTGGTGCCTTCCACTCCTCACGATGCTAAGGGTATGCTTATAGCTGCGATAGAGAGTAACGATACTATTCTTTATATGGAGCCAAAACGAATATACAGGGCAATTAAACAAGAGGTTGAAGAGGGTAAGTTTACAATTCCTCTCGGAAAGGCAAATGTTCTTACTCAAGGTACAGATGTTACCGTTGTAGCCTATGGAGCTATGGTAAGAGAGGTACAAAAGGCGATGGTTATGGCAAAGGAGGCCGGAATAAGTGTAGAACTTATAGATTTGCGATCTATATATCCTATTGACAGAGAGACAATAGCAAAATCCGTTAAAAAAACAGGGAGAATTATAACTGTAACAGAGGGACCACGTACATACGGAGTTGGATCTGAGATCAGTCAGATTGCAATTGAAGAGGCATTCCTCAATTTAGAGGCACCTCCTGCAAGAGTATCAGGCTTTGATGTAATTGTGCCTCTTCCAAAAGGTGAACATCACTTTATGCAGGATCCATATAAGATCTTTTATGAAATAGAGAGAATTGTAAAATATTAAAAATTATGAGATATATATTTAAATTTCCGGATATTGGAGAGGGTCTCGAAGAGGGAACTATTGTAGAGTGGCACGTAGAGAAGGGGCAATCTGTAAAGATGGGAGATAGTCTTGTTACAATGGAGACCGATAAGGTTGTAACTGCAATACCCTCTCCCAGAGATGGTATAATAGCTGCAAAATTTGGTAAAGTTGGAGAGATAATTCACGTAGGATCTGCATTGGTAGAGATTGATATAGCCGGGGTTGAAGGAGATGCAGCAATAGAAGAGGCAAGAAAACCCGAAGCAGAAAAAACAGTTGTTGAGGCCGTTGAAGAAGAGGGTGCAGGGGTGGTAGGTACTCTTGAAATAGCCGGTAACAGTATGGTATTATCTGCAAGCAGGGAGGGCGTTACTTCCGAAAAAGCAACCGCCACAAGAGAGAGAAAGATACTAGCCACACCTGTAGCGCGTGCGGTTGCCAAAGAGATGTCAATTGACATTAATACGGTAAATGGTACCGGACCCGGTGGAAGGGTGACTAAAGAGGATATTCTTAACTTTACAAAAGAGAGTTCAAAAGCAAAACCTCTTACCTCCGTTTCTAATGAGAACTCTAAACAGAGCTCACCACAAAGAAGAGTGGAAGTAGAACCACTGTCTCAAATACGAAAGACTATAGCAAAAAATATGTTGCAAAGCAAACACAATGCTGCTCATATGACTGTATTTGAAGAGGTTGAAATATCTGAATTAGAGAGGATAAGAGGTAAGTATAAAGAGATAATGCAAAAAGAGGGGGTAAAACTCACCTATCTTGCTTTTATAGTTAAAGCAACAGCAATGGCTCTTAAGAAATTCAAAGCACTTAACTCCGAAATGGATAACGAAGGAGGTAATCTTATTTTTAAGAGGTATTACAACATTGGTATTGCTGCAGATACAGAGAAGGGACTTGTCGTGCCTGTTATCAGGGATGCAGATAAACTCTCAGTTAAGGAGATAGCCAAAGAGATAATTGTGCTTTCAGATAAAGCTAGAGAGGGTAAGCTTACTCTGGATGATATGAAAGATGGTACTTTCACTATCACAAGCTATGGAAGTATTGGAGGTCTCTTTGCTGTACCGGTAATCAACTACCCACAGGCAGGAATTCTTGGAGTAGGAAGAATTAATAAAAAGCCGGTAGTTAAGGATGACTCAATAGTTCCGGGATTGGTTCTTCCTCTGTCATTGAGTGTAGATCACAGAATTGCAGACGGAGGTGAAACAGCCAGGTTTATTAATACGATAATGGGCTATCTTTCAGATCCTGTATCATTACTTATGGACTAATAAAATGAGGTTATAAATTATGTACGATTTAATTATAATAGGATCCGGTCCGGCAGGATATGTAGCAGCAATAAGAGCCGGTCAGGTTGGTTTAAAAACTGCAATTATTGAGAGAGATCATATCGGAGGTATGTGTCTCAATTGGGGATGTATTCCCTCAAAATCAATTATGGAGAGTGTTAAACTCTATCAGAGAATCTCTAAGGATGCCTCTCGTTTTGGAATCGACGGCATTGATAAGAAATTAATTTCATTCAACTGGAACAAAGCTGTTAAAAGATCCGACACAATTATCAAGAAACTTACGACAGGAGTTGAATTTCTTTTGAAGAAGAATGGCGTGGAGATTATCTCCGCACAGGCAAAAATTATCTCCTCAAACTCTGTGCTTGCTGATAACAGACTTATAGAGGGTAAAAATATTATCATTGCAACCGGCTCAAGCTCGCCAAAAATAGATACCACCCATCCTTCACTTATTGTTGAACCCGGCACCCTTTTCACAGAGAGAGAGATTCCCGACAATATTGTAATTGTTGGTAAATCGCCAATAGCGGTAGAACTTGCTCAAATCTTCAGTATGATGGAGAGGAGCGTAACTGTTATTTCTGATAGTGACGGCATTATGCCCAAAGCAGACCCATACATAAGCAATTTTATTCTTAACAAGCTAAAAAAAGAGAGGATAAAATTTGTTTTTGGAAGAGAGATAACTACTACAGATGGTTTGTGGTCAGAGGGTAAATTGAATTTGGAGGGAGAGGAAATTGGGTGTGATCTTATTGTAAACGCCCGTGACAGAAAGGGGAACATTATAGATTCAGATATAGAGATAAAGAGAGATAATGGATATATAGCTGTAGACGAAAATTTTGAAACTTCTGTTAAAGGAATTTATGCTGTCGGGGATGTAAATGGAATGAGTATGTATGCTCACGTTGGATCTGCACAGGGTCTGAATGTGGTAAACAGAATAAAAGGGATTGACAAAAAGCTGGATATTCATAAACTACCTATGAATATGTACACAGTTCCCGAAGCTGCTCAAATAGGTCTTACAGAACAGCAAATAAAAGATGCCGGCTACGACTATAAATCCAGTGAATTTCCTCTCTCTGCAAATGGAAAGGCTCAGACAGAGGGCTCTGCAGAGGGTTTTGTAAGGATTCTCTCCGAAACAAAATATGGTGAGGTACTAGGTGTTCAAATCATAGCTCCTAATGCAACTGATATGATAAATGAGGCTAGTGCATATATGCAACTTGAGTCTACCGTTTACGATATAGCACAAACAGTACACACCCACCCTACTGTATCAGAAGTGTTTATGGAGGCAGGTTTTGAAGCTGTAGATATGGCAATTCATAAATAAAAATTCAATGTCTCAACTATCATCATCTCACGTTGAATACAATCTTCCCGATATTCAGGTTATGAATTCGCGGCTTGATTTTGCTTTCCAAACCTGGCAACCTGATGCTGTTTACATAGTTTTGGGTAGATCCAACAGTGCAGATAAGGCAGTCTATACAGATTTAGCCGAAAAAGATGGAGTTAAGATAATAAAGAGGCCATCAGGGGGAGAGAGCGTTGTTCTATCTCCCTCTATGATGGTTTTTTCATCAAAATTCTTATTGAAAAAAGATAGTAGTCCGGCAACTCTTTTTAAGATGGTAAACAAAAGTTTGATAGACTCACTCTCTGGTGCCGGAATTAAAAATCTATCATCAAAAGGGATCTCGGATCTTACAATTAATGATAAAAAGATATTGGGTTCCTCTATGTACCTAAAAAACAACTATCTCTTCTATCACGCAGTTTTAAACATTAGCGAAGATGTCTCCCTGATATCTAAATATCTTAAACACCCTTCAAAAGAGCCTGACTACAGGCAGGGAAGAGTACATAAAGAGTTTATTACATCACTTCATAATGAGGGATATAACCTTGATTATCATATGTTAGAGCTTTATATTGAGAGAGCATTTAAAAACCTTTATTCATTAATTAGTGCGAATATCAATTAATTGACTTAACTTCGCCGGATATTTCTACAAAGTCGTTGTCTAAATCACATCGTTTTGTGAAAGACAATTTAAACAACGCATCAATCATCGTAAATTTATTTAATGACATTTAACGAACTACAGATTATCGAGCCCATCCTGAAGGCCCTGATAAATGAGGGTTATTCTATACCCACACCAATTCAGGAACAGGCAATACCAATCCTGCTTCAAGGCCGTGACATCTTAGGATGTGCCCAAACAGGAACAGGCAAGACAGCCGCTTTTTCAATCCCTATTATTCAGAAACTGTACGAAAACAGAGATGTTGCAGATGTGAATATAGGAAGAAACAGTAAAAAGCAGAGGAAAAACATAAAAGCACTGGTTTTAACACCAACAAGAGAGCTTGCAGCCCAAATCGGGGATAGTTTTTCCAGCTACGGAAAATTCACATCTCTTAAGCATACCGTAATTTACGGTGGCGTAAGACAGCGCTCACAAACAGATGCAATAAGAAACGGAGTTGACATTTTAGTCGCTACTCCCGGAAGATTGCTGGATCTTGTCAATCAAGGTCACGTTAACTTAAGACATATTGAGTTCTTTGTGCTTGATGAAGCAGATAGAATGTTAGATATGGGCTTTATTACAGATATAAAAAGGGTTATAGACCTCATTCCTCAGAGCAGACAGACTCTGTTATTCTCTGCAACAATGCCGTCTGAAATCTCCAGCCTGGCTGAATCTCTTCTAAATAATCCTGTTAAGGTAGAAGTCACTCCTGTTGAAGCAACTGTAGATCTTATAGATCAATATCTCTACTTCGCAGACAGAGGAAATAAGACACCACTTTTGATTGACCTTTTAAATGATGATGATGTAGAATCTGCACTCATCTTTTCAAGGACTAAGCACGGAGCAGATAAATTATCTAAGAGTCTCACAAGAGCCGGTATTAACTGCGATGCAATTCACGGTAATAAATCTCAGAATGCCAGACAGAAAAGTCTTTCGGATTTTAAGAGAAAAAGAACCCGTGTATTGGTTGCTACAGATATCGCTGCCAGGGGAATAGATATCAACCAGATATCACACGTAATCAATTATGACCTTCCAGAGGCTGCAGAGACTTATGTACACAGAATTGGAAGGACAGGCAGGGCCGGATATAGCGGAGTTGCGCTCTCATTTTGTGATTCGGGTGAACTAGGGATGTTAAAGAGTATTCAAAAGCTTATTGGTAAGGATATCAATGTTGTAGCCGGACACGAATTTGAGTGTGCAGTTTGTGTTGAAAAGATAGAGAGGCTTAAAAAGAGTGTTGCCAAAGGAAAAGAGAGAACAGGTTCAGGCCTGCAAACCGTGGCCGGAACTCAGGAGAAGAGCTCTTCTAACAGATACAAAGGAAAAAGAACAAAAGGAGAGTTTTGGCAGAAGGGAAGACGCAGAAGCGCTTAATAACTGTAAAACAATAAGATAAAGGGGAGTTCTGGAGACAGTCTCCCTTTTTTTATTTAGTATTAAAAATGCTATTTTTGTTATCTAAAACTTAACACTTGGGGAATGAATTTCATACAGAATCATCTAAAACTTCCTGATGGGAAAAAAGGTGTAAAGAGCATATTTATAGCAATTCTTATAATTTGGTTTCTTATAAATCTCATACAATCTGTAACAACAGATGTGATTAGGGATGAAGCGTACTATCATTTCTATTCTCAGAATCTCTCCTGGGGCTATTTTGATCACCCGCCTGCCGTTGCTTTAATGATTAAAATAAGCTCTCTGTTGTTTAATAATGAACTTAGCATAAGGTTTATAACCCTGTTACTCCAGATTATTACTCTATCATTGATTTGGAAGTTAATTGAAGATAAAAACGCCTCAAAATCGGATGTACTTTCATTTTTCGGAATATCTGCCGCAGTTGTAATGTTTGTGGTGTATGGATTCATAACAACACCAGACTCCCCTCTACTGCTCTTTACTGCCCTCTTCCTTCTATCTTATAAAAGATTTCTGGAAAAAGACGGCTTTGTAAATTGCCTTTTACTGACAATATCAATGGCCGCTCTAATATACAGTAAATACCAGGGTGGGCTGATTATTCTGCTGGTAATTATTTCAAATCCAAAACTTCTTCTTAACTACCGTTTTTGGCTGAGCGGGATTGCAGCACTGCTTCTTTTAGCCCCGCACATTTTTTGGCAGTTGGATAATGACTTTCCTTCCCTAAAATACCACACAACCGGAAGGTCTAAACCTTTTAAAATAGGCTATTTTTTAGAGTATCTACCTAACCAATTGGCAAATTTTAATCCATTTATACTCGGAGTGATATCATACATAATATTTAAGTTCAAGCCGGAAGGAGATTTTAGAAGAGGACTCTATTTTATAATTGTGGGGATGATTCTCTTCTTCTGGGGGACAACCTTTAGGGGACACGTAGAGCCTCAGTGGACTATAGCTGCCTCCATTCCAATGATTATTCTTATTTATGAGTTCTCCAGAAAGAGTTTGAAGATTCAAAAATATTTAAGAGGATTTGTATATCCCTCCATAATTCTACTTCTTATTTTCAGAGTAATTCTCACCCAGGACTCCCTCCCGATTAAGCTTGAGTTTTACAATCAACAGAGATGGGCTCAGGAACTAAAGGAGATTGTAGGAGACAGAGCAGTTATTTTCAGTGACGGTTACCAGAGGCCATCTGTTTATAAATTCTATGCAAAATCGGATGCTTTTACAGTAAACTCTATATATTACCGACAAAATCAGTACGATTTGTATGAGTATAAAAATAACTTTTTTGATAGGGACATTGCTATTGTCACGGATAGATATGATTCTCTATCACAAGCTTTTCCAATTCTTGATAAAGATACTATCTGGCTTAGATTCTCCAATTACCTTGTATTGACATCAGATATAGATATTATATTTAAAATACCTAAACACTCAATTTTTTCTCAATCAAAAGAGTATGTTTCTAAAATTTCTCTAGTTAACAAAAACGAGAGAGATATCCCTTTTAATGACAAGAATTTTCCCGTCTCTCTCCACCTGGTTCTGATAGAAAAGGGGAAAAAGTACTCTGTCCAAGCTTTTTTTGATAAAGAGATAACAGGAATAAAAAATAGAGAATCAATTAATTGTACAATTAAATTCTCAATTCCGGAAGATATTCCTTCCGGAACATACAATATGTTGTTCTCGCTAAAAACAGAACCTTTCAGAGAGGGATTTAATAGTAAAAGTGAGAAAGTGCTAATAGAGAGAAGATAGATTTAAGGCTAAAAATAACCAATATGTGTTTTTACTTCCGACAGTCTAAAGAGGCACTGGCAGTTGCTAACCGCTTTAAAGTCAAATTTAAAGAGAGAGATTCCTTGTCGAGCTCCCAAACAATAAATGGATTTTCTCATCCAAAATGTGCAGTCATAATTGACAGAGATCCAAGTGAAATCAATTTTTATAACTGGGGCTTAATACCTGCAGGGTCAGATGAATCTATTCAGAAATATACCTTAAATGCAAGAATTGAGACTCTTGAACAGAAGTGGTCATATAAAAGTGTTATCAATAACAGATGCCTTGTAATTGCAGATGGATTCTACGAGTGGAAAGATAGAATAGCTAATGGGAGGAATTATAAGGATAGATATCTTATAACATTGGAAGATGATAATCTTTTCGCTTTTGCAGGACTCTACTCAAGCTGGATAAAAATGAACGGGGCTGTCTCATACGAAAGTTTCACAATATTAACTACTCAGGCAAATGATGTGGTTGCTCAGATTCATTCAAAAAAAAGGATGCCTGTCATACTTAGTAGAGATGACGAGTTGAGATGGCTAAATGGGTTGCCTTATAAAGAGGTTGAATACCCATATAGTGTTAATCTTAAGGCAAGACCATCAATCGAAGTTAGAAATATAAAAGAGGAGCTTTTCGGCTCCTCTCTATAGGCTAGATCAAACTCCTTAAATTATTGGATTATTCAATATCAATCATCCTTACAGGTTTAGGCTTTGCCTCTTCTCTTTTTGGAAGATTTACCTTTAGTATGCCATTCTCATATTTTGCAGCAATTTTATCACTGTTAACAGTGGTAGGCAGAGAAAATGATCTGCAAAAAGATTGATAACTGAACTCTTTTTTTGAATAGCGACTTTCATCCGAGTTCTCTCTCTCTGTACTTTTTTCTGATGAAATAGAGAGTATCCCCTGGTTTACTTCAATTTTAAAGTCACTCTTCTCCATTCCGGGAGCAGCCATCTCAACTTCAAAACTTTCATCTGTCTCTTTTATATTTACAGATGGTAGTGTTGTATTGGTCATAGAAAAATTTCTTAAAGACCAGTCACTCCAGTCATTTGCTAAAAAATCATTAAATAGATTTGTCCAGACTGGAAGATTCTCGCTTCTCTTAATTAGTGTCATATTAACCTCCATTTTAAAGTTTAAACAATAATTATCCCTCTGAAATTCCATTTCAATAGGACTTCAATTATCTATTTTCAAAATGAATACCACACGATTTTATAGCAAGAATTATGACAATTTGTCAGATTATCTATCGCTTCTCTCCCCGCTTAAGCAGCGCGATTGTAGCCTCCTGGATAGTAATGAGGCACCCTTTTTCTGACTCTTCAATGTAGGGCTTAATATGCTCTACAAAACCTGCAATCTTATCACTGGACTCAACAAATTCGATTACAATTGGAATTTTATCGTTTATCTCAAGAAGTTTTTGACTGTGAACCTTGCTACTTGAACCGAAACCCATTATACCCCTGAGGACGGTAGCTCCTGTAAGCCCATACTCTTTTGCTGCATATACGATTACCTCATACAGAGATGAATTTTTATACTTATCTGTAGAGCTGATATAGATCTTTAGCGACCTAACTGTTTCTGATGTCTTCATCTGTAAGATTATTAATCATAAAAGCTTTGTGAATAAGTTTCCGATATAGAGAGCTATTAGTCCCACAAAAAGGCTTAATCCGGCGTAAAGTGCAGATTGAAGGAAGTTTCCATCTTTCAAAAGAGATGCGTTCTCATAGACAAATGTAGAGAAGGTTGTAAAGCCACCGCAAAAGCCTACTGTCAGAAAAAGTCTCATCTCATTTGATAGTAGCTCTCCCCTATCCAATAAACCATATATTACACCAAGCAAAAGACTACCCAAAATGTTTACAATTAAAGTTCCAATTGGAAAAGAGAATGGAAACAGTTGCTGTATATATTTTGATGTAAAGAATCTTGCAACACTTCCAAGAAAACCTCCTGTGCCTATTATCAATATAATTCTGAGCATTATTATTTTTACTTTAAATTCTACACTAATTTCATTTTCTTCTGAATATCAACAATTATCTTGATGTGATTTCATTAATCCACTCTATAATACTCTTTAAAACTGAAGGATTCATAGTCTCTTCAATTGTTGAATACTCTTTTGGGTGTCCAGTAGGTGCGGTCTGAAAAAGATGATTAAGGCCTTCAAATTCAATAGATGTAACACTTTTATTACTATGAGTAACAACCGTGTTATTTTGTCTTTTTTCACCTGTAAGAGCCATATATATGGCATCAAGATTTGTTTTAGAAATTACTTGAAGGTCTTTATTACCATTTATTGAAAGTACAGGGCATTCTGTTTTTTTGAGTGCATCAATCGGGTCATAACTAAGATAAAATATCATCCAGGGTGTGAGCAATGAAGCTAATTGTTGATTTATTGCACTCTGGGGAATCTCTCCATTACTCTCCTTAACCAAAGTTTGAGAGATAATCTTCTTAAGAGATGTTATATCCCCTTTGTGTATCTCAATCAGGTCAAATAGTTTGTTGTTCAAATTTTGGTAAGCTTCAATATCTCCTTCTGTGGAGCCGGATGTCTTTGATATTGCTGCCTGCTGAGCTATTATTATATCTCTTCCCTTCAATCCTGGAGCAGCCATAAGAACAATAAATGAAATATCTTCATTTTCTGATGCCACAATTGGTGCTATAATCCCCCCCTCACTGTGCCCTATGAGGCCAATTTTTCCAATATCCCCTCTGTTGCGTAGAAACTTATAAGCCCATTTTACATCTTCGGCAAAATCCAAAGTATTTGCGAGAGCAAATTTTCCTCCGGAGGTTCCCACTCCCCTTTCGTCATATCTTAAAACAGCTATTCCGTTTTTGGTCAAAAAATCAGAAAGTAAAAGAAATGGTTTATGACCCATAATCTCCTCATTTCGGTTCTGTGGTCCGCTACCACTTATAAGTATTACGGCATTGTGAACATTTCCATCCCTTGGAAGAGTAAGAGTTCCGGCAAGAACTATACTATCTCTCTTATTTGGAATGAACACCTCTTCTGATATGTACGGAAATGGCTCCTTCGGCTCCTGAGGTCTGGCAGATCCTTCTGGCACTCTTTTAGATAGGTTAAGTTGAATAGTTTGACCAGCTTGACGGAGAGTCCCTATTACTTTATCTCCCATATAAACACCATTATACTCCATCATAATTGAAGAGTGTTTAATGTTGAGAATTGATTTAGAGAAGGTGACAGACTCCATCACAATACCCGTTGCACCCTGATCCGGACTATCCATTGTTCCTGTGTAGAGAGAATCACTTCGCTTAATATCAAAAACAATTCTTAACTCTATGTTTTGAATTTTTAGCTTACCATACCATTTACCCTCAATTGACTGAGCATAGGTATTAGATGTTAAGATGAAGCAGGTAAACAGAAAAATGAAAAAGTATCTCATATTTCTCATAACAAAAATATTAGTGATGACAAATATAGGAAAATGGTTTAACAAAAAACTAAAGTATAGAGAACTGTGCCTGTGCCCCGAATGAGAGGTATTTTAGGTCTTGAACAAAGAGTTGAAGATAGAGGTATTTGAAAATTAAAATATTGCCCCCAAGATTAAAGTTTCTGGTGTCGTATTCGGCAATAAGGTTTAGCCCTTTGTAGAAATTTGGAGAGAATGAGATACCTCCGGAAAGTGGGAAGTTAATGGTCTGTTTGGTGCTCGATAACATATTGTAGGCCGCGTGAACACCTATTTTATTTCCTGAAATATCAATATGCTTACTTATAGCTAGGTAATGAGTGCCAAAATACTTATTACCTCTTCCAGGATCAAAAAGATTTGAAGTATTAGAAGTAAGTACATCATTTGACCCAATTACAACAGATGGTAAATATTTTCTCTCTTTTAAAAGTCTAAATTTTAGACATATAGCTCTATCAACATTGGTGAACTTCCCCTCGTCATAGAGATCAAATGCGGTATTAGTTATTGCAACTTCAAGAAAAGGCAGGAATGTAATATTTAGAAAGAAATTGAAGGTGTTATAATCCCAGGTGTCAGGGGTCATATTTGTGTTTAGAAAGTTCCCTCCAATCTTAACAGTTCCATCTTTAGACATAACGGCAGATGGGCTGTTTAACAATCCGCTAACACCCATTGAGCTCTGTGGATACAAATAAACAGAGGAGGCGACGAGCAACAGTGTTGCACATAGCCTCCTCATATTTATTACAATTAACCTCATAACAGGTTAATGAGTAGTATTAATTAGTTCCACCGCCACCGCCGCCGTGAGTACCGTGTGTGTAGTGCATATCCTCGTGTGTGAGGGTTACTGCTCCGGCAGATTTTACGATAATGTCTATTACAATAGTTACGCCTGCAGGTGTGGTAACGCTAACTACATACTTATTACCGTCAATCGCCTGTACACCTGTTGTAACTAGCTTATTATCAGGAACAATAACTCTATTAACACCTATATTATCATTTACTATTGCAAAATCTGCAAGTGCACTATTGTTACCATAATATGGTTTTATTGCATCTTCAATCCAAGTCTTCAGAGATGTAGCATCTGCACCTGTAATTCCTTTAGCTGTTAATGCAGTGGTAATAGCAGGATCAAACTTGTAACCGTTTTTACGCTGGATTTGTATAGAGGTGATTGTAACCGGTAGCAACGATCTGTTCTCTATGCTATTGTTTACGACAGTTACATTCTCCAATGTTGCGCCCAAATATGTTCTCGGAATGTCTGAAGCCAGTTTGTAAACAGAGAAGTGGTTGATTGTAGTACCATATTTGTTTGTGGATGTGTTAAAGGTAACAGGCTGTGTTTTAATCTCCCACTGACCGAGTGTTTCGTTATAGTATTCGAGACGGATGTTTGTGAAGCGATATCCTGTAAGAGGGTTATTCACCACAAGAGGGAGTGGATTGCTGAATTGTAAGCCGGATGGCTCAAAACGGAATACAGCAACACCAGGGTTATTAACTGTTCCTGAAACTATGTCCGGTGTTTTAACGGCAGTTATGTTTATAGAGCCTGTAACAGCTACTCCGTTTTTATCGGTGACAGTTGTGCCGGCAGGAATGCTTAATGAAGCAGGAGTTGTTCCTGTGATATTAATTGTACCTCCGCTGGCAGGGGTTATTGGTGTCACCCCCGGCACATATGGTACCATAGTAACACTTATGTTGTAAGTAATTGTGCTATTAAGAGGCGCAGACTGAAACTCTAAACTATAGTTTGCGTTAAAAAAATCTGTTTTGGTAAAGGCAAGAGTATATTTACCTGCAGTTGTAAGATCTTTGAATTCAAAGTTTCCGGTTGCATTTGTTGTTTGATTTAAGATACCCATTGACACAAGAACACCGGCAAGTGGGGCGTTTGTCTGCTGATTGAGAACTTGTCCTTTGATTGTGTACTTTGCCGGTTGTGGTTCGGGAGTAGGAGTAGGTTCTTTCTTCTCGCAAGATGTTATCCCTGCGAATGATACAATCAGTAATGCGTAGAGCACTGTTCTGATTAACATAGTTATTTTTCTTCTTGCATTCATAATATTAAGTTTGTAGATATTATTTTCTATTTATTAGTTATTTATTAAAATTCTGTTAAAAAAATTAAAGCTACTGCTCTCATCGGGAGATGTAAAATACATTCTGCCCCTTTGAGGGTATGGTCTTGCTATATATTCAATAGAGAAATGATCTGCAGTTGTTACTCTTACCCTTTTGTTGCGATTGTGCTTATAAGGCGGAAGAGAGATTGAAAAAAAGAAGCCTCCGTTTATAAGATAATCTTCAAATTGAAGTGATTGGACATAAAACCCAATCGCTGCATTTTTGAAGTATCTGATAATCTCGCCCCTTACAGCAATATCATTCTCTAGGTATTGTGTCAAATTAAGGTTAAACAATATGTTTTTTGAAGGAAGACTATAGTTGGTCCCAAATCTCCAACTTATCTGACCAAAATCGTAGAACAGCCATTTGTCAAAAAGTGGTAGTGACCATCCTGTCACGCCTATCTGCCCGTATATCCCGAAAGACTTCGAAATTGGTTTGAAAATTTTGAGGTCCGCCCCTGTACGAAACATATTGAAATTGCCAACAGTTGCTAGTAAATGGATGTTACCAGGAATTCTTAGCTGCTGGCTAAATGTGAAAAAACCCGGCCTCACCCTACTCTCTTCATTAGAATATTCGTCATAAACGGGAAGAATTATTTGAGCTGTCAACAAAGCTCCTCTCCACATAGAGAGTTCCAATGTAGGATTGAGATTAAGTTGAAGCACATACATTCTGTCCAGACGTGAATTCTTGAATCGAAATTGCGGGTAGAATTTAAGATCTGCCCTCCATTTGCTTTCATTATAAAATTGACTTTTCTTACCATCAATATTTGAAAGAACGTTTCTTTTATCGGTTATAAAGGGATCTGAGTTCCATTTAATCTGTCCGTCACCCGTTATATTCTGTTTTGTAGAGTAATATTTATATGCAGGAATACCTCTCTCTAAAAAAACAATCTCTATTTTGTCATTATTAAAATCTTTGCTATGTATTTGGAAAATGTCCCGAACAGCTTTTAAAGCCCTCTCTTTTGTAACAAATGCCGTTCCTTCCAGATAAAATAGCTCTTCCCCTTGTTTACTTATCTCTCTTACATTTTCAAAACCTGCTTTAACCAGTGCTTTTTCTATAACAGTCTGACTATTTGCAATAGAGGCTAAAAAGGTAAAAAAAATAACAGCAGCTACTATTTTAATACTAAATGGAAGCTTTTTAATTTTATGTCTCAACATACCGTTATATTCGAATACCTTTTAATAGTATGATAAACTGAATATTAAACTACTAAAAATAGTCTCTTACAAATGTAAGTTTTTTTCTTGATTATTCAAATATTTTTTTAAATATTAACAATTATTTAATATGTTATGAGTTGTTACTTCAGTTATAGCATCTAATTGTTTGGAATTAAGAGTTCTCAATCAAAATATTAACTTAGCTGCAAAATCTCTGTTCTCTCGTATTAAACATAATTGAATTTGGAGAGCAATAGTTTATCTTTGCATAAAATAGAGATAGAAATGGGAAGTAAAATCAAAATATATTCGCCGGAAACCTCTCAAACTCTTTATATAACTTTAACAGAGAGCACTGTTAAGGCCGGGTTTCCATCACCTGCCGAAGATCACTCGGAGCTTAAACTGGATCTTAACAAAGAGCTGATTAAAAATCCATCCTCCACTTTTTTTGCGCGTGTCAGCGGAGAGAGTATGATTGACGATGGTGTAGACAATGGAGACCTTCTGGTTGTAGATAAATCTGTTCTGCCTTACGATGGTGCAATGGCAGTTTGTTATATAGACGGTGAGTTTACCCTCAAACGTGTAAAGATTGATAAAGAGTCTGTGACCCTAATTCCGGCAAATTCAAAATTTAGCCCGGTAAAAATAGACAAAGGGAGTGATTTCCAGATATGGGGAGTCGTGCGTTATTTAATAAAAAAAATGTAATTCATTGAAATGATCTGTTATGAACTTTATTAAATACACATTTCGGTCTCTTTTTCTAATCTATATATTCACAATTATATTCGCATCTCTCTACTCCTTTAAAAACACCTCTGTTGACCTCTCTGGGTTTATATTTGGAATAAGAGCAGACAGACTAATTCACTTTATAATGTTTCTCCCGTTTCCCTTTTTTGCCTGGCTTGCATTCGGAACTGGGATAAAGAGACATACAATCAGGTTTTCTATGTCTGTTCTTGCCCTTTCGGGTCTGCTAATTTCTACTTTAACAGAGACTCTTCAGACTCTTAATCCGAACAGAGACTTTGACTATGTTGATCTTATAGCCAATTATTCAGCTATAATTATGGGAACAATCTTGGTTGCACTAATTGAAAAATACGCAAAGAATGTTTGGCCTAGCAGACTGCAATAACTTTTATGTAAGTTGTGAAAGGGTTTTCAATCCCTCATTATGCGGCAAACCTGTTGTTGTATTAAGTAATAACGATGGTTGTGTAATTTCCAGATCTCAGGAGGCTAAAAATCTGGGTATTAAAATGGGAGAACCTTTGTTTAAAATAAAAAAAACAGTTGAAAAAGATAGAGTTCACATTTTCTCTTCGAATTTTGCCCTGTATGGAGATATATCCTGGAGAATAATGGAGCGACTCAGGCAGATGGTACCGGCAATTGAGGTTTATTCAATAGACGAAGCATTTATTGATTTTCGCGGGATCTCGGGTGAACAAGCATCCATAATAGCCAGAGAGATCTCTTCAATATTGCTCAGGGATGTGGGAATCCCTGTCAGTGTGGGAGTATCAACCACAAAAACATTAGCAAAGGTAGCCGCAAGGCTTTGCAAGAGATATCCAAAGCTCAATAACTGTTGCATTATGAACAATTCAACAGATATTGAAAAAGTTCTGAGCAAATTTCCGGTTGAAGATATTTGGGGAGTAGGAAGAAGGTATTCAAAAATGCTATATAGCGAGGGAGTAGATACCGCAAAAAAATTTACTGAGTGTAATCCTGTCTGGGTTAGGAATAAAATGAGCGTTGTGGGTCTTAGAACCTGGAAGGAGCTAAATGGGGAACCAAGCATAGGATTTGAAGAAAACTTAAATGACAAACAACAGATTTGTACAAGCAGAAGTTTCTCAAGTGATCTTTATGACCACGAGAAGGTTATTATGGCCATTGCAAAATTTGCCTCATCTGGAGCAGAGAAGCTGAGAAAACAGAGCGGAGTGACATCTCAGATACAAGTTTTTATACTTACAAACCCATTCAAGGAAGGTGTTAAGGAAGATTACCGAAGCATTGTTGTCCCGTTAGATTACCCGACAGATAGTACCTTTGAAATTGTAAAATACAGCTGTAGCGCAGCTTTATCAATTCTAAAAAGGGGTTATGGCTATAAAAAGGCCGGAGTTATAATTACAGATATTTCCAAAAAAAACGAGACTACAGGCTCTCTCTTTTGTGAAAAAGATCTCGAAAAAGAGAGTGAATTAATGAGAAGTCTGGATGAGATTAACTTAAAGTATGGCAGAGACACTTTGGTAACGGCTGCTCAGGGTGTAGATAAAATAAGATATAATATGAACAATCTTTCAAGAAGATATACAACATCTTGGGAGGATATAATTAAAGTGAAAATTTAAGTAAATAAACTCCATATTCCCCAATTTCAACGTCAATATATTTATAGGATGAGAGGAAAAATTCTCCCTTTTCGTGGCTTAGAAGATTTTCTGTTTTGTAGAGAAAATTATCCGGTAAATTAAGATATGTTAAAGCCTGGTATGGTATCTTAACCCCTGCTTTATAGTAGTTGTTTGAGAAATTAACTACTGCAAGGACAAATGAATCTTTACCTCTTCTGATAAATGAAAAAAGATGGTCTGGATTGTAAATGGAGGTGGCCGGATTGGCGTATTGAAGGTCATACTTTTCTCCACTGTGAACAGATTCCTCCGTTAGAGCTATATTCAAGAGTTTTTTGTATATATCTCTAATCTCAGGATTAGACTCACCTAACAGCCACTCTCGGACTGATTTGAGAGACCAAAAATCAAAAATTGAGCTTCTACCGTCAACTTCACTGTAACCCTCAGCATCCATCCCTCTCTCTCCAAGCTCCTGTCCGAAATATATCATAAATGCAGAGCGATTTAGCATAAGTGAAACCACCAGAGCCGGTATTGCTTTTAAAGGGTCTCCTGCAAAAAAATCTGATGCAACTCTCTGTTCATCGTGATTTTCCAGAAAATTAAGCATCCTCTCTTCGCTCTCTCCCAACTTTTGCCAACAGCGAGATATTGCCCCCGCTCCTATCTCTTCACGGATAACTGCTTTAAGAGTATCATATAGGCCAACCTTATCGTAAAGGTAGTCAAAACCGGCTCTGTCTAAATATTCGCAATATCTCTCAGGATCATATATCTCTCCTATAAACAGAGTGTCCGGAAATTGCTCTCTTACACGTACAGTAACCCAATTCCAGAATTCAACCGGAACCATTCCTGCCATATCACAGCGAAAGCCATCAACACCTGTTTTTAACCAGTAAATAAGAATCTCTTCCATCTTAATCCAAGTATCGGGAATAGGATAGAAATGCTTTTTTTCTCTATCTGTATAATCTACACCATAATTAAGTTTAACTGTTTCAAACCAGTCATTTAACGAAGGATTAGCTACAAAACAGTCATTTCCTGTTGCCTTAGCAGGCATCTCGATAAATTTTTCTCTGGTGCTATCTTCTGCAGGCGATATAAAAACAGTGTTTTCCAGATAGTAGAAATTATTCATCGGGTGAAATGTGTAATTTTTAAGGTCTCTCTCCCCAAAATCCTCTACACCTTTTGGTTTTGCATCAGAACTATACTCTCTAGAAAGGTGATTCGGTACAAAATCAATTATAACTTTCAGGCTGCTTTCGTGTGATCTTGAAACAAGGGACTTGAATTCATTAACCCTTCCAGGAATATCTAGTGATAGTGTAGGTGATATGTCATAATAATCTGTAATAGAATAGGGAGAACCTGCATTTCCCTTAACAACCGAAGGGTGATTTGCCGGTATTGAGTATTGTGGAAATGAGCACTTGGTAGCGTGCTCGATAACACCTGTATACCAGATATGAGTACACCCAAGAGAGCGGATATTCTCAAGAACCTCCTTAGAAAAAAACTCTAACTTTCCGGATCCGTTTATCTCAAATGAAGAATTGGGAATACAATTTTTGTTTGTATTCCCAAATAATCTAGGCAGAACCTGATATATAACAATCTTTTTCCTCAATTTTTACCAGTTCAGAATTTTCTTGAAATCGTACTCTTCAGGTATAGAAATAAATTTTGACGCATCTTTATAATCACTTTCGTTAATATAATGCATTATATTGCTGATTATGGCTTTGACTCTGTCAGAATCTAAACTGACCCCTCTGGGTAAGATCTTTCCGGTTTCAACATCTTGGATATCTTTTAAATAGAGTGGTTTTACCTTTCCGAGGTGATCTATGTATACCATACATCCCGATTTTCCCTCTTCAAAAAGCTGATGAACACCTATTCCAAGTTCGGTACAGTAAACCAGATCATAAGCACTTGGCGACTGACATCTTAGTTCATAGCCGAGCTCAACCGGCCTGGATTTCGTCTTTAATCCCAGAGATCTTAGTCTCTCCTCTAACAGTTCATTGAAAATATGAGCTTTTGAGACCTTTCCAAGTTCAGGATGACCGTGATCATCATAAGAGAATGTTACCCCGGATTTTTTTAACTCCTCTTCGCTCAGTTCGTGAAAAACCCCTTCTGAGATCATTACGGCTCCATAATTAATACCTAGTGTTAATCGTTTAACTATTGAAGAAACAGCAAGTTTAACAATCTTATCTATAGTTATAGTAGTCTTATTAAACATCTCAGGAATAACGATCATTGGATAGTGTGCAGCTGAACCTATACCGAAAGCCAAGTGACCTGCTGACCTTCCCATAGCGCAAACTACAAACCAATTATTGCTGGTTCTTGCATCTTCATAGATTGTAGTCGCAAGCCTGGCTCCCTCAGATTTTGCAGACTCATAGCCAAATGTAGGCCTTTGAAGAGGTAGGGGCAGGTCATTGTCAATAGTTTTTGGAACGTGGATGTTTGAGACCTGATGATTATGCTCAACAAGAAATTTGGCCACTCTGTTTGCAGTAGAGGCTGTATCGTCTCCCCCAATTGTAACTAAAAGCTGAATGTTGTTATCTTTAAAAAAGTTAAGGTTAAAGTTTTTTTCAAAATCCTCTTTTGTAGGTTTATACCTGCTCATTACCAGAAAAGAGCCTCCTCTGTTGAATATTGAGTCAGCAAGCAAAAAGTCCATTTCTGTATATTTCGGCTCTTCTGAGAATATTCCTTTGTAACCACCGTGAAGCCCTAAAACACGATAACCATTTGAGATAAAAGTTTTTGTAATACTGCCGACAACCGTATTCATACCCGGTGCCGGTCCTCCTCCTGTTAAGATAACAATTGATTTTTTCATCATAATACATATTGAGTCGGCAAAGGTAATAATAATTAAAAAAAATGTAAATTTGTAGATATAAAAATGAAAATTTCTAAAGAGCAGGCCAAATACAGAATCTCATTTCTAAGGGATGAGATCAATAAACATAACAGACGCTATTACATAGATAATCAGCCGTCAGTATCTGATTTTGAGTTTGACCTCCTTATGCAGGAGCTTCAAACTCTGGAGTCAAAATTTCCACAGTTCTCGTGTGAAGAGTCACCAACAAAAAAAGTTGGAAGTGACTTAGCATTAAAATCTGAAAGGGGAACTTCAGAAAAGAGTGTAACAACCGATGCATATAGTGCTGAAGATGAAATTTCTGTTCCCAATATGTTTCGTCAAATACCACACAAGTACCCTATGTTATCTTTGAGTAATACTTATGATAAGGAGGATTTGATATCTTTTAATGAGAGAGTTGAACGAGGATTAGGAGTAAAAACAGAGTATGTTTGTGAATTAAAAATTGACGGAACAGCTATCTCCCTCTCTTACCATAATTTCAGGCTAGTAAGTGCTGTAACAAGAGGAGACGGGAGCGTCGGAGATGATGTAACCGAAAATGTTAAAAAGATTGGAGCTGTTCCACCGGAAATACCAATAACCTCACCAATAAGGAATTTTGAAATACGCGGAGAGATCTTTATGCCGTGGGATTCTTTTGATCTCATTAACCAAAGAAGAGAGGCCAATGAGGAGCAGCTTTTTGCAAATCCAAGAAACGCAGCGGCAGGCTCATTAAAACTTCTTGATTCTTCGGAGGTTGGCTCAAGAGGATTAAAACTAATCCTATATAATATAATAACAGATGTGCCATTTTTCCAGAGCCATTTAGCCTCTTTACAATGGGCTAAAGAGTGCGGCTTTCCAGTTTCTGAGCACACTTCTGTTTGCAATAGTATTACAGATGTAATCGAGTATCTGGATAAGTGGAACCTTAAAAGGAAAGAGCTTAATTACCCTACAGATGGTGTAGTAATCAAAGTTAATAATATTGATTATCAGAATGCACTGGGCATTACTTCAAAATTTCCCAGATGGGCTACCGCGTTTAAATTTAAAGCGGAACAGGCTTTAACCAGGCTAATCTCTATAGATTATCAGGTGGGTAGAACCGGAGCAATAACTCCTGTTGCAAATTTGGAACCCGTAACCCTCTCTGGAAGTATGGTAAAGAGAGCCTCTCTTCATAACTCAGAACAGATGAAAATTCTTGATATTCATATAGGAGATATGGTTTATGTCGAGAAAGGAGGAGAGATTATCCCAAAAATCACAGGTGTAGAGATATCTCAAAGAGATAATAGTGCTAAGATTCCTCAATTTCCAGAAAATTGTCCGGATTGTGGTACACTGCTTATTAAAGATAGTGAAGAAGCAAAGCACTTTTGTCCAAATATTGAGCAGTGTCCAACTCAGATAAAAGGAAGATTCCTTCACTTTTCCGGAAGAAAAGCTATGAATATTCTAATTGGAGAGGCGACAATTGACCAGATGTACAGGATGGGCTATCTTAAGAGACTTCCAGACCTTTATAAGATAGATAAAGAGCAACTTCTTAAATTGGATGGATGGAAGGAGCGTTCTGCCGTGCGTTTTGCCCAGAGTCTTCAGGACTCTTTGAAAACTCCGTTTTATAAAGTTTTGTACGCATTAGGAATCAGATATGTAGGAGAGACAACAGCTAAAATTCTGGCAAACCATTTTGGGAATATCGACAATATTAGAAGAGCCTCAAAAGATGAGTTACTATCTGTAGGTGATATTGGAGATATTGTAGCTGACTCAATATTGAACTACTTTAGTAAAGATATAAATATTAATGTTATAGAAGAGTTTAGAGAGATAGGAGTAAAGATGAGTAATGAGAGTATTCAAAACTTGGTATCTGAGAAGTTAAAAGGTATGAGTTTTGTCGTGTCAGGGAACTTCTCCGTCTCAAGAGAAGAGCTTAAACATTTGATTGAGATAAATTCAGGAAAGAACATTAGCTCTGTATCTTCAATAACCACTTATTTAATTTCCGGTGATAGAATGGGACCCTCTAAACTAGAAAAGGCTAAAAAGTTAGGAGTTACCATCATAACTGAGGAGGAATTTTTTAAATTAATAAAATAAATCACTAACTTTACACTTTATATAATGTTTAATTAAAATTAGCTAAATATAAGTAGATGAAAAAGATAGTTGTAAGCAATAGAGTACATTATATTGGCACAAACGACAGGAAAAAATCTCTTTTTGAGAACAATTGGCCCCTACCATTTGGAGTCTCCTACAATTCATATTTAATAGCAGATCAAAAAAGTGCTCTTATTGATACTCTAGAGTTTGGATCAAAAGATGACTATCTTGATGTAATAGAGTCTATTCTCGAAGGTAGGGATCTTGATTATTTGATAGTTAACCATATGGAGCCAGATCATTCAAGTATGATAGGCTGGATCCAAAAAAGATACCCTTCGGTTAAAATTGTAACAAACAATAAAGCTTTCAAGATGCTTAATGCATTTTACGGTGTAAATAGTGAGTCAATATATGAGGTGAAAGATGGTGATGTGCTTGATTTAGGATTACATAAGCTCAAATTTGTGATGACTCCCTGGGTTCACTGGCCGGAGACTATGATGACCTATGATACTACAGATGGAATTCTTTTTTCGTGTGATGCATTTGGCTCATTTGGTACCCTCGATGGAGGAATATTTGACGATGAGATTAACTTCTCTTTTTACGAAGACGAGATGAGAAGATACTACTCAAATATTGTTGGTAAATATAGCCATATGGTACAAAAAGCTTTTGCCAAGCTATCCGGTACAGATATCAGATGTATTGCGCCATCTCACGGTCCTATCTGGAGGAGCAATCCCTCTAAGGCAATAGAGTTGTACAATAAATGGAGTTTGCACCAGTCCGAAGATGGTGTTGTTATTGTTTTTGCATCTATGTACGGCAATACTGAGAGAATGGCAGACTATGTTGCCCGTTTAATCTCAGAAAAAGGGGTAAAGAATATTCGTATTTACGATGTGTCAAAAACACACGTCTCATTTATTTTAAACGACATTTGGAAGTATAAGTCTGTTATACTAGGCTCAAGTGCTTACAACTCCGGGATGCATCCTATGATGTTACATCTATGTAATGAACTTGAAGTCCTAAATCCAAAATTTAAAAAATATGCACTCTTTGGCTCATTCAGCTGGAGCGGAGGAGGGCTGAAATCCCTTGAATCATTCGCAGCAAATATGGAGTGGACGCAGGTAGCACCTCCCGTTGAACTGATGGGGTCTCCTGATGAAGCTAAGATGGCCGGATTTGCTGAAATTGCATCAAACATTATTTGAATGCAGGTGTAAAATTTTCTGACTTCGTAATTTTTAAAAAAAATGTAGTATGGAGATTGGCAAAAAACTGATAATTGAAAAGCTGGTAACGGAAAGTGACACAGCTGCATATTATGGCTCCGGTCTACTTCACGTATTTGCTACTCCCGGGATGATAGCACTTATGGAAAAATCTGCACACCTATTGGCTAAATTTTCTCTTCCGGAAAATCAGGACACTGTAGGTATTGAGGTCAATGTAAAACATATAAGGGCAACTCCTCTCGGAGCAAAGGTTTATGCAGAGGCCGAACTCGTTGAAATAGATGGGAAAAAACTAACTTTTAAAGTTATGGCCTTTGATGATTCAGGAGAGATAGGCAGCGGAACTCACATCAGATATATTATTAACCCTTCCAAATATATGGGGAAGTTCTCTTGAAGAAGTATGAAAAGATAGCACACACTTATCAGAGGGTGTTAAAGTTCCTGATTACAGATATCTGGCACCTTGATATGTCTGAGCTGAGCATTTTGCGGGCCCGGATGGTTAAGTACTTGAAGGTTATAATAATAACATCAAAAGGATTTGCTAGTGATAAGGTATCACTCCAGGCAACCTCGTTAAGTTTCTTCTCGGCAATGTCCGTAGTCCCTTTTGTATCATTGATGTTTGCCATTACCAATGGTTTTGGAATAGGAAAAAAGCTGGAGGAGTTACTTTATAAATACTTTGAAGGAAATGAAGATATAATATCATACATTGTCACTTTTGCCAACAATATCATATCTACAAGCCAGAATGGAGTTTTTGGAATAATTAGTTTTCTTTTTTTAATCTCTACAGTGGTTTTTTTAATGCTTAGCATAGAGAAATCATTCAATGAGATATGGAAACTCTCATCCGGAAGGTCTTTTAAAAAAAGGTTAGCTTACTATTTTTTACTTTTGTTTGTCTCCCCGTTGGTTGTTTTTGTTTTTCTAACTATGGGACTTCTTTATTCAAATGCTCTTCAATCTATTGGTCTTGAGGTAGATAAATATATTCCATTAACTTCAATCTTCACCTGGGTTGCTTCATATATGTTTGTAACTGTTGTATTTACTATAATGTACAAATTTATTCCTAATACAAAAGTTAAACTGTCCGCTGCATTTAATAGTGCCTTAATTCTTGCATTTGCTTTTATTGTGGTACAATTTTTCTATTTAGAGACACAATTGCTGGTCTCAGGATTGAGTGCAGTATATGGAGTTTTTGCCGCAATACCGCTTTTTCTTGTGTGGATGAACATTAGCTGGACAGTTATACTCTTTGGTGCAGAGCTCTCTCACGCATTTCAGAATGTAGATAACTATAAATATTAAATATTAGCTTAACTTACACAGATGTTAAAGTCGGACAGTGGGGGAAAAAGGGAAATGCTTTACTAGAGTACTATGTTTACAGAAAAGGATAATCAGTTAATAGATAAAGAATTTGAAATTCTAAGGCTTGCAAGTTTAAAGAGGTGTGCAAACCAGGGTGAGTATGAGATCGTACTTAAAGCTTTCGAATTTGCAAAAGCGGCTCATAATGGAGTTCGAAGAAGATCCGGAGAGCCATATATACTACATCCTATTTCTGTAGCACAAATTGTAGTTCAAGAGATTGGGCTTGGATATAAATCCATTGTATCTGCCTTAATACACGATGTTGTAGAGGACACAGAGTATACAATAGAGGATATTGAAAGGCTGTTTGGACCTAAAATTGCGTCACTTGTTGATGGTCTTACAAAAATAAAAAGTGCTTTTGATTCAAAGACTTCAGGTCAGGCAGAGAACTTCAAAAGAATCCTTTTAACTCTTAATGATGATGTTAGGGTAATTCTCATTAAGCTTGCAGACAGACTCCATAATATGCGAACTCTGGACTTTATTCCGGAGTATAAAAAGTCAAAGATTTTAAGTGAGACAATGTATATTTTTATACCGCTGGCTCACAGATTGGGTCTCTACAGTATAAAATCTGAATTTGAGAATATTTGGCTTTATCATACAATACCCTCTGAATACGAAAACATTCAGTCTCGGATTGCAAAAACAGTTGCCGAGAGAGGTTGTGCAATGGATGAGTTCATTGAACCAATAGCCGAGAGTCTTAAGCAGGCAGGATATAAGTTCAACATAACCAAAAGAACCAAAACCCCCTACTCTATCTGGAGAAAGATGGAGACTAAGTCGATCCCGTTTGAACAGATATATGATTTATACGCTGTGAGGATAATCTTTGATTCAAAAGATGATCAACCGGAGAGGATTCAGTGTTGGCATATATATTCACTAATTACAGAACTCTATTTATCAAAGACTGACCGAATAAGAGACTGGGTGAGTACTCCCAAAATAAATGGATATGAAGCCCTTCACTGCACAGTTATGGGTCCTCAGGGTAATTGGGTAGAGATCCAGATTAGATCAAGCCGGATGAATGAGCTTGCAGAGAGAGGTGTTGCAGCTCATTGGAGTTACAAAGGTGTGGGCTCTCCCAGTGAGAATGATATGGACAAATGGCTTAATATGGTTCGCGAAGTGCTTGAAAATCCGGATTCCAATGCACTTGAATTTCTGGACCGCTTCCACTCAGACCTTCTCTCCTCCGAAATTTATGTTTTCACTCCCAAAGGAGAGTCCAAAACCTTGACTAAAGGATCTACAGCACTTGATTTAGCATATTCAATACACTCAGAGATAGGTAGCAAAGCAATTGCAGCCAAGGCAAATTTCAAACTTGTCCCTCTATCATACGAACTTAGAAACGGCGATCAGATTGAAATAATTACTGCAGAACTCCAGAAGCCACAAAGAGAGTGGCTGGATTTCGTAAAAACGCCTAAAGCAAAAGGGTTCATAATGGATGCCCTTAAATCTGAAATTAAGGACCACCTAAAACAGGGTCAATCTGTCCTTGACGAAAAACTCATCGGATTTGGAATCAAACCACAGGCCAGAGTATACAGGAAACTTACAGCTGCATACGGATTAAATAACAGAGAGGAGCTTTTTAGTAAGGTGGGTGCGGGGATTGTGGACCTGTCAGATCTTTCAAAGATGCTTAAGAAAAATTCTAAAAGTAAATTTGTGAGATACTGGAATATTCAGTTCTCCAAAATTACCGGAGGAGAGGTAAGTGACTCCGATTCAGATGAAGAGTATACAGATGATAGTGACGAAACAGATAACGACAATTACGAAAATTCAAAGAGTGAATCAACAGAAAATGAGTTACCTCCTGCTCCAGCTAAATCTCAAATAGACAAGAGAAAAGATTTTCTGCTTAAAGAGAATCCTTTGGAAAAAACCCTTTCATACAATGTTGCCCGCTGTTGCAAACCAATCCCGGGTGACAAGGTAATCGGATTCATTGATGACAACGACGAGGTAGTTGTGCATAAGAGCAGCTGTCCGGAAGCAATCCAACAAGCAGCAAGGTACGGTGAAAGAATAGTAAAGGCAAAATGGAGCAAACACACAGTGCTCTCTTTTCTGGCCAGAATCAGTATGAGGGGAATTGACAGAATTGGAATACTAAATGAGTTAACTCAATACATTACTCTGGTTCTGAGCGTCAATATTCGCAAAATTTTTATTGAAACCCACGATGGGATTTTTGAGGGTTATATAGATTTATATGTTCACAGTACCGAAGATTTGGATAAGCTCATCAAACAGATATCCCACGTAAAGGGAGTTGAAAGCGTAATTCGTACAGAGATAAAAGAAGATTAATAACCAACAGATGAAGTTCTACAACCTAATTTACGCATTTGTAATAGTCATAATAGCCTATCTGCTCGGCTCTTGCGCAAACACTACCACCCCTCCGATGGGTGGCGTAAAAGATACAATTCCTCCTTTGTTGATTAAAGTTCTTCCAGATTCAGGATCTGTTAACTACCCTGCAAAAGGTGGTCAAATAGAACTTCGGTTTAATGAGTATGTGGTATTGAAAGAACCTCAAAAATCAATTTTTCTCTCACCACCACTTAACAAAAGGGTTGAGGCAAAAATTAAAGGTAAAAGTATTCTGATTACATTTCCTTCACAGCTTGATTCCGGAGTAACCTACACACTTAATTTCGGAAAATCTATTGTGGATAATAACGAGGGAAATCAATTTATCTCCTATGTATATCCTTTTTCTACAGGGAGTTATTTAGATTCAATGATGTGCTCAGGTACAATATTAAATGCTGCCACATTGTTACCTAAAGAGGATATTTCTGTCGCTTTTTATAAAGATTTCTCAGATTCAGTTCTCTATAATAAATTTCCCTCTGCATTTTCAAAAAGTGATAAGTTCGGTTATTTTGTGGTGAGAAATTTGGACCCCGGACCATACAAAATTTATGCATTTAACGATATCAACAGCAATAACAAATATGATCCGGAAAATGAAGAGGTTGCTTTTTTAGACAGTCTGTTTATCCCTGGCGTTGTTCTTAAAAAAAACAGATCAGAACTTATCCACGTGGATGAGAAAGATACACTGGCAGCACTTGGAAGACCAAGTGAGATTAACCTCTATCTATTTCGGGAAGATCCTGCAAAACAGTTTATTAAAGAGAGCAAACGACTTCAAGCAAAAATGATTTATGTTAAATTCTCTGCACCCGATGCAGATCTGTTTTCAGTTAAACTACGAGGAGTTGACACTACATTTTTACAGAAGGAGTTTAACCAGAGAAGAGATAGCTTGTTGATTTGGCTGATGGATACAACCAAGAGTTATACAGACTCTCTCTATCTAACAATTGGCTATCTCAAGAGTGATTCACTGAACAACCTTTCTCCTTTTAGTGAAGATTTCCGCCTCGCTGCACCAAAACCTGCAAAGGTTGACAATAGTGAAACTCTGGAGAGAGGCAAGCCTACAAAAGAGCGGCAGAAAAGGTCAAATCTTATCGATTTTGAAATATTGGCAGAACCGGCTCTTTTTGAACAGCAGGGATTTATTATAAATTTTCCTGCTCCAATTGTTAAAATTGAGAAGGACTCAATTGAAGTAAAATTCAAAACTCCCAAAGGAGAGACAGGTAATCTAAGTTACTCAATACTAAAAGATTCTCTCTTTAGCAGATTGCTTAAGGTAATACCGTCGGGTAGAATTTTGCCTGGTTATGAATATTCGCTAAAACTAAAGGATAACGCTTTTAAAGATATTTATAAATTTACTAACGACTCAATCGTAAAAACCATCTCGCTCCCTTCAGATGATAAATTATCTAAGTTAGTCTTGGATTTGTCTGGAGTTGACGGCTCTTATATTGTAGAACTTACAAACATTACACGAGACAAAGTATACCGAAGTTACAAGATAACTCGAGACGGAAAGCTAAACTTCCCATACCTTCAACCAGGTAAGTATTCTGTTAAGATTACTCAAGATCTTAACGGCAATGGTATAATTGATACTGGTAATATATTAAACAAAAGACAACCCGAAAAAGTCAGGTTGTTTACCCTCTCAAATGGTTCATCAATAATTACGATACCCGAGTCTGCCGAGCTTAATCAAAACATTAATCTTCAAACAATATTCAACTGATTAAAAAATATTGACCTGTGAAAAAAATCCTATTGATTGCTCTGTTAATTACATTGGTATGCAGTGTTTATGCCCAAAAAAGAGAACACCTTGTAGGAGTCAGGGCCGGATATAATATCAGCTCTATGGACACAAGGCCGGATCTTGCTGCAAAAGGTATTACCACATATCAAAATTTCTCTCTTATATATACTCTCTATCACGATCTTTGGGGAACGATAAATCTTTTCGGCTTTCAGGCAGGAATTTCGAAAAGTGAACAAGGCTATAAGCTTGGCGAAGATATTTATCGTTACGATGTTATCACTATACCACTAATCTCTCAGTTTCATTTTGATTTTTGGAAGATGCGACTTTTAATTAATGCAGGTGGTTTCACAGGATACAGAATTAATAAAATAAATGCAGACGGCTCCGGATTTGATGAATTTGACAATCGGTTTGACTCTGGTTTTATCGCCGGAGGCGGGTTGGCCTTTATCTTAAAACCTTTTGAAATTCATCTGGAGGGTAATTACAACTACTCACTCTCCTACCTGCACAATCCTAAAAAATATAGTGAAACTGACTACCTGTTTACATATCCACACCAGCTCATTTTTAGTCTCACACTTAATATCCACTTATAGGTAATGAAAAAAATTATTGTAAAAGTCGGAGATGTTTTTGTTGGAGGTGAAGTGAGGGCAGTTGTTCAGAGTATGTGTAATACATCTACTCTGGACATTGAGGGTTCTGTTAGACAGTGCGTTGAATTATTTGAGGCGGGTGCAGAGATTATCCGTCTTACCACTCAAGGGTTAAAAGAGGTTGAAGCCCTGAGGGTTATTAAAGATCAACTGAGAAACAGAGGTGTAAAAACACCATTGGTTGCAGATGTTCATTTCTCTTACGAAGTTGCCGTAGCAGCTGCTTCTGTAGCAGATAAAGTAAGAATTAACCCCGGTAACTTTGCCAAAGATCACGATGTTGCAAAAAGAGAGTTTGCCAGATTAATATCCGTATGCAAAAAGAGCGGGTGTGCTCTCAGAGTGGGAATCAATCACGGCTCTCTCGGAGAGAGAATTGTGTATAAATACGGAGACACGCCTCAGGGGATGATGGCGGCTGCAGTTGAGTGGATTGAAATGGCAGAAGAGAACGACTTTGACCAAATTATTATCTCCCTTAAATCCAGCAATACACTGGTAATGACTAAAGCTTACCGGCTCCTGTATAACCAGATGAGCAGTCGGGGTACACTCTATCCTCTGCATTTGGGAGTCACCGAAGCCGGAAACGGAGACGAAGGGAGAATAAAATCTGCAGTGGCTCTCTCTGCTTTACTTAAGGAGGGTATAGGAGATACTATCAGAGTCTCTCTTACTGAGAACCCTGTCAATGAGATTCCCGTTGCTCTTTTTATCGCAAATTATTGCAAAAAAGTTAACATCAAAGAGAGTAAAAGGTCTGTAATTGTAAAGGATTATAAAGCTGAAAGTTACCAGGAATTTATTCTTCAAGCCTCTTGTGACCTGGGGCCTCTACTTCTTGACAACCTTGTCGATGATGTTAAGCTGAATGTGAAAATATCCTCACAACCAATGCATTCAGACGAAATTCTTAAATTCAGAGATAATCTGCTTCAGGCAACCAGAAGAAAATTTTCAAAACCGGAATATATTGCCTGCCCGGGTTGCGGGAGAACCCTTTTTGACCTTGAGAATGTATTTGAGGAGGTCAAAAGAAGAACATCTCATCTTGTCGGCTATAATATAGCCGTGATGGGTTGTATTGTAAATGGTCCGGGTGAGATGGCCGACGCAGATTATGGATATATAGGTGAGGGGAAAAACCGAGTTAGTATATACAGGGGAAAAGAGGCTGTATATAGATCTGTACCTCAGGAATATGCAATTGATAAACTTCTGGAACTTATCGAGGAAGATTCTCGCAATAAACTCTTCCGCCCTCGACTCGGGTAATCTTTACAATCTCCCCTTTGTCTGCTGTTCCGGAGTCCATTACTCCCTCATACCACCTTCCTCCAACTTCAACTTTTCCGCAAGGTCTCATATGTGACATAACAACGGCCTCTTTACCAGTTAGGAAACCAAGATCACTCTCTACTCCGACAAATCCATCACTGTCATTCAAAACCGTCTTTAGAGAGAAGCCAGGCAGAGCAGAGCTTTTAAAAATACGACCGGCAAGATAGATAGAGCTCACAAGAGATATAAACGAGGAGAGCATTACAATTGAGATTGGTTTAATAAGAACTATAAAGTCAAACTCACCTCTGTTGTAGAATAGTTTATTGTCTATCATTGCAAAGGCAAGCCCGGTTACCATAAGGACTATGCCGGAGACCCCTGCAATACCGAACCCGGGAATAACAAAGATCTCGGCCAGTAAGAGTAAAACTCCGATTCCAAAAATTATAATTTCCCAACTCTCTGCAACTCCCTCTATGTAGAGTGGCGAAAAGTACAGAATTGCGCCCATTATGGCTACAATAGATGGGAATCCCAATCCCGGACTCTGAAGCTCAAAATAGATACCACCTATAATCATCATAAGAAAAATACCTTGAACAACAGGAGTAAGAAAGAATAGTAATAGTCTATCCACAAAGGTAAGTTTCTGATTTTCTACTATGTAATCACTTGATCCTGTAATTCTTGTAGCGATCTCATCAATATTTTCGGTTATACCCTCGCAGTAGTTGTTTTTTATTGCCTCTTCGGGAGTAAAACTTAGGACTTTTGTACTGTCAATAATACCTTCAATATATATAGAGGGATCTACCATAGCCTCTGCAATTTTTGGATCTCTTCCGTTTACCTCCGCTGTGGCCCTCATCATAGCCCTCATAAATGATTGGTACTTATCCGGCATTGCCTCACCTGTCTGGTTTACTACTGTAGCAGCACCTATGCTTCCACCCCTCCTCATATAGATACTGTCACAGGCTATTGATATCAGTGCACCTGCAGATGCGGCCTGATTATCTATAAATGCTATTACCGGTATTCGGTAGTTTAACAGGGCTGTTCTCATACTATCTGCAGCATCTACTGCTCCGCCATAAGTATTTATATGAATTATTACCCAATCTGCATCCTTTTCCAGGGCGTTTTGGAGCCCTTTTGAGAGCCTTTTGGCAGATGAAGCATTAATATCTTCTCTAATCTCCACAACATAAAAAAGAGGCTCTTTTGCAAATGTTGTGAGAGAGATTATCAATGAAAGCAATAACGAAAATGTTCTCATTTTATTTCATTTATTAACAGTAGCGTAAAGATACTCTGTTTTTTTGTATTTTTGTTAAACAGTAAAACACATATTTATAACTAAACTATTGTAAACAGATGACAATCAAACGACTAATTCTAGCCGCTCTCTTTTTGTTGACCATTAACTATGCATCAGCTCAGGCTCCATACATTTTTATAAACCCGGATGATTCCGATTTTACCGAGAGTTGCACATCAATTGTGGTGGGAAAAGGTGCAAGTATAGATGGTTCTGTTATGACAGCCCATACTTGTGACTCAAATTACAGAACCTGGCTTGAGATTTTTGGAAGGAAACAGTTCAAAATTGGAGAGACCGAGCCTGTATTCTGGGGAAGACTACACAATGAAGAGCCCTTTGATACACGCAATGTTATAGAAAAGGGAAGGATTCCCGTAGTGGAGGAGACATTTGCTTTTCTAAATACTGCTTATCCTTGCCTTAATGAAAAACAGCTTGCAATTGGAGAGACCACAATTGTGGGAAGAAAAGAGCTGGTTAATGAAAACGGCCTTTTTTTAATAGAGGAGCTTGAGAGGATAGCACTTCAAAGGTGCTCTACTGCTAAAGATGCTGTCCTTTTAATCGGCAAACTGGCTCAGGAGTATGGCTACGGAGATTCCGGAGAGTGTTTGACAATTGCAGATAAAAAAGAGGTTTGGCAGTTGGAGATATTCGGTTCAGGAGCTGGAAAACCAAGCTCTATTTGGGTCGCTCAAAGAATTCCCGATGATCACGTTGGAATTTCTGCAAACATTCCAAGAATATCAAAAGTAAATTTTAGTGACCCGAAGAATTTCTTATACAGCAAAAATATAAAAGAGAGATGCAAAGAGCTTGGATTTTGGGATAGCAAGGAAGATTTTATCTTTTGGAAGGTCAACAATGGAAGCAAACCATTTGCAATAAGAGACTATTTTGTTTTAAGTACACTAGCCCCCTCTCTAAAACTTCAATTTGATGCCGAGGAGCTTCCATTTTCCGTAAAACCGGACAAAAAAGTATCTGTTCGTGATATTATCGCACTCTACAGACAGACATACGAAGGAACTGAGTGGGATCAAACTAAGAATCTCTCCGTTGAAATTACCCGAAGAGATAGAGTAAAAGGTGAATATAAAGAGGTTGTAAAACCAATTTCAAACTTTATGTCAAATGATATGAGGTCCCTTTTAAACCAGTTAAAGCCCGGGGTATCCGAAAGAGTGAGAGGAATTGCAGTTATTCAATGTTCATACTCTCACATAATCCAGCTTCGGGATTGGCTTCCGGATGAGATTGGCGGAGTGGCATACTTCTCATTTGACAACCCTGCCCAAAGTCCGAGAATTCCAATATACTCGGGAACAATATCACTGCCAAAGAGTTTTGAAATCTGCGGTCAACACAGATACAGGGAGGATGCTGCAATTTGGGCCTTTCGTGAAACTAATAGAATTGCTACCATAAATTGGGACAGAACTCGTAAAATAATTGAACCTCAGATTATGAGATTTGAGAATATGCTTTTTGAAATGGCTCCTGAAATTGAAAAAAAGGCAAAAGATATGATTGATGCGGGAAATATTGATCTAGCTAAACAGATTTTAACCAACCATACTCACGATTTTGCATCAATGACAATGAAAAGGTGGCAAGAGCTCAAAGCAGATCTTTGGAACATTTTTGCAAGGAGTATGTAGTTTATTGATTATTTGTTATTTGGAACTAACCATAAAGTACTGTTTTAAAAAAGGGGCTTCTCGCCCTTTTTTTTATTCATATAATAATTAACTTTGCCGAGTTTATTAAATATCAAAACAGGAAAATAAAAATGCATATTCACAAACCTGCAACCCTTCACCTTGAGAATGGTGATGAATTTAGGGGATTCTCTTTTGGATACGACCAATCCGTTGACGGAGAGGTCGTTTTTTCTACTGCTATGGTAGGATATCCAGAGAGTCTTACAGATCCATCCTATTCTGGACAAATTCTTTGTGTTACATATCCACTTGTTGGTAATTATGGAGTACCGGAAGATATTTACAAAAATAATCTTTCACAATGCTTTGAATCTGAGAAGATTCACGTTAGAGGACTGGTGATTTCTGACTACTCCTTTCGTTACAGCCATTGGAATGCAGTAAAGAGTCTTGATCAATGGCTCAAAGAGCATAAGGTCCCGGGAATTTTTGGAATTGATACAAGAGAGTTAACGAAAATTCTTAGGGAAAAGGGCTCTATGCTTGGTAAAATTATTCTCGAAGGTGAAGATTTGAAAAGCGTTTATGATCCTAATCTTGAAAATCAAGTAGCTCTTGTAAGCTGCAAAGAGATAATTCGTTATGGATCTGGGAAAAAGAAAATTGTACTAGTAGATTGTGGAGTTAAACACAATATAATAAGATGCTTAGTAAAAAGAGGAGTTGAAGTAATCCGGGTGCCTTGGAATTATGATTTCACCAAACTTGAATACGATGGCCTGTTTATCTCAAACGGCCCCGGAAACCCAGATTTCTGCTCAGAGACAGTAGATTATATTAAGATAGCACTACAGCAAGAGAGAGCAATTTTTGGAATTTGTATGGGAAATCAGCTTCTATCTATGGCTGGAGGAGCAAAAACATTCAAATTAAAATATGGCCATAGGAGTCATAATCAGCCGGTAAGAATGGTAAACAGCGACAGATGTTTTATAACATCACAAAACCACGGCTATGCTGTTGACAACTCAACTCTCGGAAAAGATTGGGAACCGCTTTTCATTAATATGAATGACGGAACAAATGAGGGAATCAAGCATAAAAGTAAACCTTTCTTCTCTTGCCAGTTTCACCCGGAGGCCTCAAGTGGCCCTACAGACACAGAATTTCTATTTGATGACTTTATTAAACTCCTCTAAAACAATATGATGGACAAAAATATTAAAAAAATACTGCTATTGGGTTCTGGTGCTTTGAAAATTGGAGAGGCTGGTGAGTTTGACTATTCCGGATCTCAGGCACTTAAGGCAATGAAAGAGGAGGGAATAGAGACAGTACTCATCAATCCGAATATTGCAACGGTTCAAACCTCAGAGGGGGTTGCAGATAAGATCTACTTTTTACCTGTTACACCCTATTTTGTAGAGCAGGTTATTAAAAAAGAGAAGCCTCAGGGTATACTTCTAGCTTTTGGAGGACAGACCGCCCTCAATTGTGGAGTTGAGCTATATAAAAACGGTATTTTTGAAAAATACAATCTAAAGGTTCTTGGTACTCCTGTTCAGGCAATTATGGACACAGAAGACCGCGAACTATTTGTTAAAAAGCTGGATCAGATAGATGTTAAGACAATTAAAAGTCACGCTGTTGAGAACATTGAAGATGCTATTAAGGCAGCAGACTCCTTAGGATATCCGGTCATTATACGCGCAGCTTACGCTCTGGGAGGTTTAGGAAGTGGTTTTTGCGATAATAGACAAGAACTTATATCGTTGTCTGAGAAGGCTTTTTCATATTCAACTCAAGTTTTGGTTGAAAAATCACTAAAAGGCTGGAAAGAGATAGAGTATGAGGTGGTAAGAGATCGTTTTGATAACTGTATTACTGTTTGTAATATGGAAAATTTTGATCCACTTGGAATACATACCGGAGAGAGTATAGTAGTTGCACCCTCTCAGACATTAACCAATAGCGAATATCATTTACTGAGAGAGTTGGCAATTAAGATTGTAAGACACATTGGAATTATTGGTGAGTGCAATGTACAGTATGCATTCGATCCATACTCCGAAGATTACAGAGTAATTGAGGTAAACGCCCGCTTGAGTAGATCATCTGCACTTGCCTCTAAAGCAACAGGTTATCCTCTTGCCTTTGTCGCAGCAAAATTGGGTCTGGGATATGCACTATATGATCTTAAAAACTCAGTTACCAAAACCACTCCTGCATTCTTTGAGCCGGCGCTGGACTATATTGTTTGTAAAATTCCCCGTTGGGATCTATCTAAATTCCAGGGAGTATCAAGGGAGATTGGATCCAGTATGAAGAGCGTAGGTGAGGTGATGGCCATCGGAAGAAGTTTTGAGGAGGCAATCCAGAAAGGATTAAGAATGATAGGTCAGGGGGCGCACGGTTTTGTAGCTAACAGAGAGATTGTTGTAGAAGATATTGATAAGTCCTTAAGAGAGCCGACAGATAATCGCATATTTGTTATATCCAAGGCGTTCCAAAAGGGTTACACTGTAGATCAGATACATAAACTGACAAAAATTGACAAATGGTTTCTGGATAAACTCCAGAATATTGTATTAACATCCAAAGAGATAGAAAAAATTGAGAATAAGGAGAGTCTTGAGGATAACCTATTAAAAAGAGCAAAGAGAGAGGGATTTTCTGATTTCCAGATAGCCAGACTCATTTATAAAGATAAAATTGATCCGGATTTAACTACCGCAATGATACGAACTCACAGAAAAGAGAGGGGTATTGTGCCTGTTGTTAAACAGATAGACACACTTGCTGCTGAGTATCCGGCTCAAACAAACTACCTCTATCTTACTTATAACGGAACTCACAATGATGTCAATTATCTTGGTGACCATAAATCTATTATAGTGTTAGGTTCAGGAGCATACAGGATTGGGAGCTCTGTTGAATTTGACTGGTGTTCCGTAAATGCACTTCAGACCATTAGAGAGTGCGGCTGGAGGGGAGTTATGATTAACTACAATCCGGAGACAGTCTCAACAGATTATGATATGTGCGACCGACTCTATTTTGATGAACTTACATTCGAAAGGGTGATGGATATACACGAACTTGAGAATCCACACGGAATGGTTGTTTCTGTTGGAGGTCAGATACCCAATAATTTAGCTCTAAAATTGGACAAATCAGGTGTCAATATTCTTGGAACTACCGCAGAGAGTATAGATAAAGCCGAGGATAGGCATAAGTTCTCATCAATGTTGGACAGGCTCAAGATTGACCAACCGAGATGGAGGGAGTTGACAACACTTAAAGATGTGTTTAGCTTTGTAGACATAGTTGGATTCCCTGTTTTAGTCAGGCCCTCATATGTACTTTCTGGTGCAGCAATGAATGTATGTTCAAATAATTCGGAGTTGGAGCAATTCTTGAACTTAGCTGCTAATGTGTCTAAAAAACACCCTGTTGTGGTGTCGGAGTTTATTCAAAATGCAAAAGAGATAGAGATAGATGCCGTTGCTAAAGATGGGGAGATAGTCGCTTATGCCATCTCTGAACATATAGAGTTCGCAGGGGTACACTCAGGAGATGCAACTATTCAGTTTCCACCACAAAAACTCTATGTTGAAACAACTAGAAGAATTAAGAAAATTGCTAGAAAAATAGCCGAAGAGCTTAATATTTCAGGCCCTTTTAATATTCAGTTTCTGGCTAAAGAGAATGATATAAAGGTTATTGAGTGCAACTTAAGGGCATCAAGGAGTTTCCCTTTTGTATCTAAAGTTTTAAAAATAAACTTTATTGAACTTGCAGCCAAGGTTATGATTGGAGAGCCATTTATAGTGCCAGGTAAAAGTGCTTTTGATTTGGATTATGTAGGAATTAAGGCGTCTCAATTCTCTTTCTCAAGACTTCAAAAAGCAGATCCTGTCCTAGGAGTGGATATGGCATCAACCGGAGAGGTGGGTTGTATTGGAGATGATACAAACGAGGCTATACTTAAAGCAATGCTTTCGGTAGGATATCGTATACCAAAGAAAAATATTTTAATATCATCCGGGTCATCAAAGCAAAAAGCAGATCTTTTGGTTGCCTCCAAACTACTTTCACAAAAAGGATACAATCTTTTTGCGACCGGTGGTTCGCATAAATATTTGATAGAAAATAATATTCCGGCAACACTGGTGCACTGGCCAAGTGACCCCGATAATCAACCTCAGGCACTGCAGATGATTCAACAGAAAAAGATAGATTTAGTAATTAACATTCCTAAAAACCTTACGCAGGTAGAGCTTGAGAATGGTTATAAGATCAGAAGGGCTTCGGTAGATTTTAACATTCCGCTTATTACCAATGCCAGACTCGCATCTGCATTTATTATCTCGTTTTGTTCTATGGGTATTGAAGATATACAAATAAAAAGTTGGGACGAATATATTTCGTATTAGTTAAGATTCTAAATCAGAATCGCTATCCATTAAAATATCACTCTTCTCCCCTATAATATTTGAAGCAGTATCGGGATCCATAGTCTCGATACTGCTCAATTTTTTCTGTATAACTCTTGTTCTGACACCTACCAGCTTATCTATATCATCCAGTCCACCCTGAATATTTTTCTGAGCCTTTGTCAATAGATCTCCAAAAGTTGAGAACTCCCTCTTAACTGCACCGAGTATGTTCCAAACCTCCCCGCTCCTCTTCTCTATAGCAAGGGTACGGAAACCCATTTGCAGACTGTTAAGAATTGCCGCAAATGTTGTGGGTCCTGTAATCAAAACCTTGTATCTGCTCTGAATCTCCTCCAGCAGAGAGGCCTTTCGAACAACTTCGGCGTAGATTCCTTCGAAAGGAAGAAACATTATTGCAAAATCTGTTGTTCCGGGAGGGTCAATATACTTTGATGAAATATCCTTAGCCATATTCTTTATGGCATTTTCTAGGTTACGCTGCTCTTTTTCAATAAGAACCATATCTGCAGAGTCGTAAGCATTCTGGAGTGTTTCATAATACTCTTTCGGGAATTTTGCGTCTACCGGAAGCCAGATATGTTTTCTACTGTCATCTTTACCGGGGAGCTTAATTGCAAATTCAACAAAATCCCTACCTGTGCTCTTTGTCTTTACATTTGTTTCGTACTGATCCGGAGCCAGAATATTCTCCAGAAGCATTGAGAGCTGAACCTCTCCTATTCCGCCCCTCATCTTTACATTATTAAGCACTCTTTTAAGTCCTCCGACATCCTGTGCCAGCACCTGCATCTCTCCCAAACCCTTTTGAACCTCAATGAGCTGTTTACCTACTGTCTCAAAGCTTCTTCCCAATCTCTCGCTAAGGGTCTTTTCCAGTTTCTCTTCAACTGTACCTCGAATTTGCTCCAGCCTCTTTTCGGTATTTACAATCATCTCATTTTGTCGCTTCTCTAACTGATCCAGCCTCTCTTTTTGAAGCTCTGTAAGTTGAGACATAGAATTTGAGGATGAGTCCTGAAAATTTTTAAAATTCTGACTTATAAATTCCGAAAATCTCGAAAGGGATACCGAGAGTTCGTCCCTATTCTCTTTGTTAAGGCGCTGCAACTCTGTGTAGAGATACTTTTGTTCTTGTGATGCTCGTCTGGAAGAGCCTATAATATTTATAATGAATGCTGTATTGAGAATAATTAGCAATACCAGTGCTATTAATATAATGGTGGAACTCATATCAATTTTTGTCTGAAAGATATTATTAAATCCTGACATTTAAAACAAAAAATAGCTATATTTGCGATAGTAAAAGCACATACAATAGACTATGATACTAAATAAGCAGGTTGGCGTCTACCTGAATCTGGTGCACAACCAATTCAAACAGTATCTGAATAAAATATTTCATAACCGTGGGTTTAACTTAACACCCGAGCAATACTTGGTTATTGATACTCTCTGGGACGAGGGAGTTCTTTCACAACAGCAAATAGCAGATATCATAATCAAGGATAAAAATTCTGTTACAAAATTGATAGACGCACTTGAAAAGAAAGGGCTTGTTCAAAGGAGAACAGACGAACAGGACCGAAGACTTAATAAGATTCATCTTACAGAAGAAGCTCTTAATATTAAGGATGTTATTACCGAAATTGCAATTGAGTCAACCAACACGATTTTTAGGAATATACCTCGGGAAGATCTTGAGAAATTTGTCTCTGTACTCAACAAAATGTCCCAAAACATATACACTTTAAACAACGATAAAGTTGTTTAAACTAAAAAAAGATTCTACTCACTATGGAGGGAGATGTTCTTATTATTGGAGGAGGGCCTGCCGGAATGGAGACAGCTTCGCGAATATCCGATTTTAAACGAAATGTAATTTTAGTTGAGAAAGAGCGAGAACTTGGGGGTCACATTCTTAAATGGGACAGACTTTTTCCCGACGGTATTCTCGCTTCTGACATTACTAAAGACCTTAAAGCGAGCCTAGGCAACACTAAGGTAATTTTAGGAAGCTATCTTGCCTCAATTGAGAAGAGAGATGATTATCATTTTGTTGCACAACTCAGTTCCGGAGAGATAATTAGATGTAGTTCTGTTGTTTTGGCGACCGGGTTTAAATTGTTCCCTGCTCAAAAGAAACAGGAGTATGGCTATGGATTATATGATAGGGTTATCACTAATGAAGATCTTGAAACCAGATTTAAAAAAAGTGAAGGGCTTGGAAAAGAGGCGCCAAAGAGAGTAGGATTTGTTCATTGCGTAGGTTCCCGGGATGAAAAAATATGTAACAAGCAGTGTTCAAAACTCTGTTGTATAACTGCAGTGAAACAGGCCATTGAGTTAAAGCAACTCTACCCCGATGCAGAGATATTCTGTTTCTATATGGACTTAAGAATGTATGGAAGAGGTTATGAAGATCTTTATCTGGAGGCCCAGTCAAAATATGGAATTAGATTCATAAGAGGCAGAGTGTCAGAAATATCTCAAGATCAGAGTGGACTTGTTATTGTGAAGGCAGAGGATACCCTCGCATCAAGACCTTTGAAAATAACTTTAGATTGGGTAATTCTTATGGCAGGAATTATTTCAGAGAGAGAGAACGACTATTTAACTCAACAGTTATCACTACAATTGGGGGAAGATGGATTTATAAATTCCCTTGATCCTATAATAAAAACAGATCAGACAAATATACCTGGAGTATTTGTAACAGGTTCTGCTACAGGTCCTAAAACACTTCCGGAAGTTCTTAGCGAAGCAAGATCTACAGCCTTGACGGTTAATGAATATTTAAACAAAATCAAAAATGGTTGATTTTGGCTTTAAACTATCTTCCAGCAACAGAATTGATCTGGACAGTTGTGACTCTGACCTTTTTTTGAAGTTAAAAGCAGAGTCAGGCACTATTAAACAGTGTATTGCCTGTGGATCCTGCGCATCATCTTGTAGTGCTGCCAATTTTACCGGTGTGAATTTCAGGAAAACCATATTATTAATAGAGAGGGGGAAAAACGAAGAGGCAAAAGAGTTAATAAAGGGGTGTATGCTTTGCGGAAAATGCACATTGGTCTGTCCCAGAGGTATTAATACAAGAGAGATAATACTTTCCATAAATCAATACTACAAAAAGGAGAGGTTTTGAAAGAGAGGATTATTTTTGGATATGACCCTTTTGTTATCCCATTTACTCTCGGGGTAATCTTTATTTTGCTTTACCTTGGGACGGGTACAGTAAGAATTCTCTTAAATTTAAAGAGAGAGGAGGCTTTAAATCTGCTAAGCTCTATCTTCTCTGTGAAGTTATTCAAAACTTTTAAGGATATACTTTTTAATGTACTGCTTCACATAAAAATATTCAAAAGAAATATACTTCTTGGTTATATGCACGCCAGTATAGCTTTTGGATGGTTTATGCTCATCTTTATCGGTCATATTGAAGTAATCCTATATACGCCCCAAAGAAACGGAGTTATATACTACCCCGTATTTTTCAGATATTTTGTAATGGAGACAAGTCAAACATTAAGAGGAGCTTTTTTCTTCTTTCTAATGGATCTCTTTTTGCTGATTGTTCTCAGTGGTGTTGCACTTGCCATTTATAAGAGGTTTCGCTCTGTTAGACTAGGAATGAAAAGAACAACCCGTCTAAAGACGGGAGATAAAATTGCTTTGTGGTCTTTGTGGATGATATTTCCTTTAAGACTTTTGGCCGAGAGTTTTACTGCAGATATCAGTGGTGGAAGTTTCCTCACAAGTACAATTAATAATCTATTAGGGGAATTTGCAGAGAGTACTCTCTATATGGATACAATCTGGTGGGCTTACTCTTGTGCTCTGGCTCTTTTCCTCTTTGCACTTCCATTCTCACGATATATGCATATACCAACAGAGATTCTTCTTATTTTCCTCAGAAATGCAGGCATAAAATCTACTAGTTCACGAGATGGATTTGCCGAGAGCGAGATATACTCCTGCTCATCCTGTGGTATTTGTATTGATGCCTGCCCAATGAGTGTTTCCGGAAATAAGAGTGAATACACCTCTGTTTATCTGCTTAGAAAACTCCGAAGAAGGAGACAAGATAGCCTCTTTATGGCAGAACAGTGTCTTATGTGTGGTAAGTGTGTAGAACTTTGTCCTGTTGAGATTGACTCTTGCCGGCTTAAGCTTCTAAAAAAGCGAGAAAATTTTCCGAATAAGATATTTGATTATGACTATCTCGGTAAAAGAGAGCCGGTGGTTGAAAGCAGAGCTAACTTAGAGAAAAAGAGCAAAGTTCTCTATTACGCAGGATGTATGACCCACTTAACTCCGCAAATATATAAATCTCTCTTTAACATAATGGATAGGGCTAAGATCGAGTATAGCTTTATGGATAGGGATGGGAGTATATGTTGTGGGAGACCACTAATCCTATCTGGCGGTGAAAATACTGCTAAAGATCTTGTTGAGGCCAACAGCAAAATTATTCTCTCTTCAAATGCCGATATTCTGCTACTCTCCTGCCCTATTTGTTTCAAAGTTTTCAACGAAAACTACAACTTGAACGGTGTTAAAGTAATGCACCACTCTCAATATATAAATTTACTTATTAAGGAGGAAAAAATTAAGCTTAAAAAGGGAGATTTCTCTGTGGTATATCACGATCCGTGTGACTTGGGAAGAGGCTCTTTAGTATATACAGAGCCGAGAGAGGTTATCTCTGCAGTTGCAATATTGAAAGATTCATCAAATTTACCTAATGAGAGCATATGCTGCGGAGGTTCACTTGCAAGCAGAAGGTTTACTCAAAGTGAGAGAGATTCTGTAACTTTACACTCTCTTGAAAAACTGAATGTCAATAACCCACAGAAGCTTGTTACCTCCTGCCCTTTATGTCTTAAAAGTTTCGCGAAATTAAATAAAAGAGAGACACTTGACATAGCTCAATTAGTTGAAAATCAAATGATATAATAATATAATAAGATGCAAATATGACAAATTATAAACTACAGAATTTTGCAGACGGAAATATTTTTGAGGATAGTGGATGGCTTCTGGCAGATCCAAATTACCCAAAGCCATCCCTGATAAGAGCAATATATGAAAATAAGCAGTTGGTTTTAAAAGCTGAATCGCTGGGGATATATAAATTCGCAGACTGGTTGCCTATTAATAAATTCCTAAGAAACTCATCATCAACAGTCACATATAAAAGTTCAAAACTTGCCGCAAAGCTCAATTTAACTAATCTTTACATAAGTTTCAGCGGTTATTGGCCACAGATTGGAGCTCAAATGAGCACCTGCTCCTTCAAAGAGACAGAGGCATACTCGGTTTGCGCGAGATTGACCGAAAAACAGAAGGGTGTGATGGTTGTAGCTTCGGTTGGAAATACTGCGAGAGCTTTTGCCAAAGTATGTTCGGACAACAACATTCCGCTATTGCTTATTGTCCCTTATGATAATCTCAATGCTCTTTGGTTTAAAGATCAAATTCAAGATTGTGTTAAACTTATCTGCACTCCTCCTGAGACAGATTATTATGATGCTATAGATCTATCCGGGAAGATATGCAAATCTGAACTCTTTTTTGAAGAGGGCGGTGCAAAAAATGTGGCCCGGAGGGATGGAATGGGAACTACTGTACTTAGCGCGGCCACAACCATTAAACGAATCCCTGACTACTATTTCCAGGCCATTGGCAGTGGAACCGGAACAATTGCCGCCTGGGAGGCCAATTTAAGGCTTATTGAGGATGGCAATTACGGATCACATAAGATGGTGCTGCTGCCATCGCAAAACAGCCCTTTTACCCCTATGTATGATGCCTGGAGGGCAGCAAGCAGAGAGATTGTATTCCCTGACGAGGATATTGCAAGAGAGAATGCGTTAAAAATAACAGCAAAAGTTCTTTCTAACAGACGACCACCATACTCTGTTCCAGGTGGTCTTTATGATGCACTAAAGGATACATCCGGAGATATTGAGTCAGTTACAAACAGTGAGTTGAATATTGCGTGCGAAATGTTTGAGAATCTTGAGGGGATTGATATTCATCCTGCAGCAGGGGTTGCTCTTGCCGGTATGATAAAGTTTCTTGACTCACACAAGGCAGACAGAGATGCAGTTCTTATGCTCAATATTACCGGAGGAGGAGAGAGACTTCTCAAATCTGAAATTAACCCTTATTACTTGAAACCAAATCTTGTCCTGAGCAATAAATTGGCAGATGATGCAATAATAAAACAGGCAGAGTTGCTCTTTTAGGTTGGTTTCAGAGTAATAATTGCTAAATTTGCCGTTTCTTAAAAAATACGGCTCAATGAAAATAGATATCTCTTCGGTCTTCAGACCTAAGCTTTTTGATATTATAATAAAACGCAGATACGACAAAAAGACATTTATGTCGGATCTTATTGCAGGTGTTATTGTTGGAATTATTGCACTTCCCCTGGCTATTGCATTCGGTATAGCCTCCGGAGTCACACCACAGCAGGGTCTTATAACGGCAATAGTGGCCGGCGTTCTTACTTCACTTTTCGGAGGGTCTAAGTTTCTCATTGGAGGTCCAACAGGCGCATTTATTGTAATTGTATATGGAATTGTAACCCAGTATGGTATTTCTGGTTTAATTATAGCAACTGTACTTGCCGGGGTTATATTGGTTTTAATGGGTCTGTTTAAACTAGGTAACATAATTAAATTTATCCCCTATCCTATTGTTGTTGGTTTTACAAGCGGTATAGCACTTGTAATATTTTCAACTCAGATTAAAGATCTTCTGGGACTGAACATTGAGAATTTACCATCCGATTTTATCCCCAAATGGTTAGCATATTTTCAAAATATATCATCAGTTAATTTATGGGAGAGTGGTCTGGGGATTTTATCTCTTCTTACAATAATTATTTGGCCCAGGTTTAACAAAAAAATTCCAGGGTCATTGATAGCTATTGTAATAGGTACTTTTGGCGCAATCTTGCTAAGTAAATTTACCGGCGTAGACTTTGCTACAATAGGTAGTAAGTTTCCGGAGCTTGCAGGAGGTATTCCAATTCCCAGACCTGAGACACCAAAAATTGATTTTGAGGCAATTCGTATGTTATTCCAACCTGCTATCACGATTGCAATCTTATGTGCAATAGAGTCTCTCCTGGCAGCAATGGTTGCTGACGGAGTTACGGGCAAGAGGCACGATTCAAATACAGAGCTTATAGGCCAGGGTATTACCAACATAATAACACCATTTTTTGGAGGAATCCCTTCTACCGGAGCAATAGCCCGTACTATGGCAAATATCAATAACGGCGGAAAAACGCCTGTTGCCGGATTAATTCACGCTGCAGTACTATTGTTAATATTCCTATTTCTGATGCCCTATGCAGTATATATACCTCTCTCTACACTTGCGGCAATACTTATTATAGTAGCCTATAATATGAGTGAGTGGAGAACATTCCGACAACTTTTAAAGGGGCACAGAGCAGATGTGGCAGTATTGCTTATTACCTTCTTTCTTACTGTTATTGTAGATTTGACAGTAGCAATCGAATTCGGAGTAATTTTGGCTATTATTCTGTTTGTAAAAAGGATATCTGAGACATCTTCGATAAAAGTTATTGAAGATAGTTTTGTTGCAGGAAGTGAAGATGAGGAGGCTCCTAATGATATTGATATGATCTCCATTCCAAGAGGAGTTGAGGTTTTTGAGATAGATGGTCCCTTCTTCTTTGGGCTTGCAAGTAAACTGGATGAAATTGACAGCTCATCTTACCACAACATAAAAGTTAGAATTATTAGAATGAGAAAGGTGCCTTTCATTGACTCTACCGGCCTGAACAACCTTAGAAATCTTTGGAAAAGATCGAAAAAAGAGAAAATTCAAATAATACTTTCCGGAGTAAATGACAGAGTATTTGATTCTCTTTTAAAAGCAGGATTTATAAATGAAATAGGGAGAGATTATGTTTTTCCTCATATAACTATGGCACTGGAGAAAGCCTCCGAGATTATAAGAAGAGACGATGGCCACTCAAAAAAATATTTTTAAACAAAGATAAAGATAAAGATAAAGATGGTAGAGAGGGTTATGTCGTTGCCTCCAAAAACGAGAGGAGTTATTCTAATTTTGGTGGCAAATATATTTTTCGCATTCAATATGCCAATCTCCAGAGAGCTTACTCCACAATGGATAGATCCCTTTGGACTATCCCTACTTAGAATTTCATTTGCTTTCTTCTCCTTCTTTATTCTTTCGGCAATTTTGAAAACCGGAGTAAAATTTACATTAAAAGAGCATTTTATACTCATAATCAGTGGTGTGTTAGGTACAACAACAAACCAACTCTCTTTTCTGGTTGGGCTATCAAAGAGCTCTCCCGTAGATGCATCGCTGATAATAACTGTTACTCCCATAGTTACAATGATATTTGCGGCTCTTATAATCAAGGAGCCGATTACTTTAAAAAAACTCACGGGTGTTATCATTGGGATGGGTGGAGCAACTCTTATTCTTTATGTGTCGTATAGTGGCCTTTTTGTCCAGAGCGGGACTATAGAGGGTAATCTTGCTGTTCTGATGAGCTGCTTTGTATACGGGCTATATCTTGTACTTATAAGGCCATTGATGATAAAATATCCACCGATAGAGGTTATGAAGTGGGCATTCTTCTATGGAATGCTGGGCTCATTACCATTTACCTGGAAATATGTAGCTCTTTTACCAGGTGCAGGCAGAATCCAGTATATGCAACTTGGGTATGCCCTTTTATTCGGTACATTTACCGCATATCTTTTGGTTGCCTTTGCCTTAAAGCTTTTAAGGCCTACAACTGTGAGTATGTTTAACTATATTCAACCCCTGCTGGCTTCTCTTATTGCAGTTTCAATAGGACAAGATACACTTAATTGGACAAAACCAATCTCTGCACTACTAATCTTCACCGGTGTATATCTGGTTATTACCTCTAAGTCAAAAGAGGATATGGAAAAGGAAGCCGCACAAAAGAAAAAATCTCTTTCTACAATTCCTATCGAATAGTTACAGATATAGGGAGACTCTCATTCTGAAGTCGATCCAGTGCTGTTATAACAACTTTGCATCTTTTTAACTTCTGAGTATTATACTGAGGTTTGTTAACTATCGCTTTTAGTTTTTCAGAATTGGTCACATCAATCGGCTCATTTACATCGAATAAATAAACGGCATAGAAAAAAGGTTTGTTCATAATATCGCTCTCCTGCTCAGTATCCCAGGTGACTAATCCTTTTTTATATTTAATATTTATTACCGGTTTTGGAGGGATTGTATCAATATTGCGATATAAAGGCATTAAAGAAGGATATTTCTGATAATCAAATTTTAAACTATCTGCAAGTGCCTTATTATTGGCTAGCCCAAGGCCGCTCCACCAAATATTTCCCTGAATCTTTTCATTATCCCTTACCATTCTCATCTTCCTGTGAAGCTGATTAACAATATCTCCGTTTTTGTTTTTGATCTCCAGTTGATTCCAGATACTTTGACCAATATATAGATTTACACCCCAATTATTCTTTGACCACCATTCTATAAGAGAGAGGTAGTCTGCTCTTGAGTGTCCGATTTCCCAATAGAGTTGGGGAGCATTATAATCTATCCAACCTTTTTTTGTCCACTCTAAAACATCTGCAAAAAGATCGTCATAATTGGTTTGTATAGCATTGGACCGGGAACCGGAGGAGTCTACACCAATATTTCTCCAAACACCAAAAGGGCTGATTCCAAACTTGACCCAAGGTTTAATGCTTTTTATTGTTTGACTTAACTCCTCAACTAATAAGTTTACGTTGTTTCTTCTCCAGTTATCTTTATCAAAGATGCCAAATCCATCTTTTTCGTGGTTAAGGATAAATGTCTGTTCATCCGGGAACTCTTCATATTTGACTCTGTAGGGATAGAAGTAGTCGTCAAAATGCACAGCATCAAGATTATATCTTGATACAAAATCCGAAATTACCTTTTTTGTGTGCTCTCTTGATAGTGGATTCCCCGGATCAAAATAGATCTGATCTCCATAGAATACAAACAGAGAGGGGTTTTTAAAAAAGAGATGATCTTTTGAAAGAACCTCTTTTTTGCCGGATGATACTCGATATGGATTAAACCAGGCGTGCATCTCCATCCCCCTCTTGTGGCACTCCTCGATAATAAACTCTGCTGGATCAAAAAAAGGTTCAGGAGCTACACCTTGTGTACCGGTAAGAAACCTGCTCCAGGGCTCAAGTTCAGAGATATACAGGGCATCTGCCTGCGGCCTAACCTGGAAAACTACTGCATTCATATTCAGATTTTTGAATAGATCCAAATAGAAGATTATATCTCTCTTAATTTCCTGAGTTGTCATATCTCTCCAGGTTGTGTTAACCACAGTTGGAAACCAGGCTCCCCTGAACTCTCTTTTTGGATGCTCTTTTGATTGCAAAAGTTGCGTGACAAGAAGAGTAAAAATAAGAATAAAAGTGTTTAATGATTTCATAATCTTAATTTTGCAATTAATCCGTCGGAACAATTTTCAAGAATATCAAGCACCTTATCAAATCCATCTTCACCGCCATAATATGGGTCCGGTACTTCGCCATAAGATTTACCATCTGCAAAGTCAGTCATTTTGCTGATTTTAGAGATCTCTCCTGCTCTCTTTGCCAATTTTTTTAACTCCTTAATATTGAAGTCGTCCATACCTATTATGAGGTCAAATTTATCAAAGTCAATATCTGGGTTGAACTTTCTGGATATCGAAGTGATATTGTATCCTCTTCTTTTAGCAGCTCTTATCATTCGGCTATCTGCCATCTCACCGTTATGATATCCATTCAATCCTGCAGAGTCTATCTCATCAATAAGATCTTCCCCTTTCTCAATAACTTTACTTCGAAAAATTGCCTCTGCAGCCGGAGAGCGACAAATATTACCAAGACAAACAAAGAGAACTCTTTTTTTTGCAGGATTGTTTGAATTACTCATACTGAATTATACGGATTTTATGATAATAGCCGTTCCCATACCGCCTCCAATGCAAAGGGAGGCCAACCCAATACTTTTTCCTGTAGCTTTTAGTGTGTGAACCAAGGTAACGACTATTCTGTTGCCCGATGCCCCGATAGGGTGTCCTAATGCAATAGCTCCTCCGTTTATGTTGCACCTTTGATCTATCCACTCTTTGGTAACATTATGCTCAGAAACTAACTCCTCGATTACTCCAAGTGATTGGGCAGCAAAAGCTTCGTTAAGTTCAATGATTTCAATATCAGATAGTTTAAGATTGGCATTTTTGAGTGCTTTTCTAATTGCAGGAACAGGTCCCATTCCCATTATTGATGGATCAACACCACCCTGACCTGAAGCAATGATTTCTGCTAATGGTTTAAGTCCATACTCTTTTACTGCATCCTCACAGGCCAGCATTACAAAAGAAGCACCGTCATTTACTCCTGAAGCATTACCTGCAGTTACTGTTCCGTCTTTCTTAAAAGCCGGCCTTAAAGCTGCAAGCTTTTCGAGAGTTGTAGCCCTATTGGGATACTCATCTCTGTTAAAAACTGTCGTCTCCTTTTTAGTGACAATCTCTACCGGAACAATTTCGTTGTCAAAAACACCTGAATCTACAGCTTTAACAGCTTTTTGCTGAGAGTTAAAAGCAAAGCGATCCTGCTCCTCTCTTGAAATAGAGTATTTCTCGGCGATATTCTCCGCCGTAATTCCCATATGATAGTTATTGAATGCATCTGTCAAACCGTCGTAAATCATATGGTCAAATCCTTGAATATGACCCATCTTAACACCACCTCGCAGAGTTCCTCCCGGTAGGATAAACCCTGAGTTGCTCATAGATTCAGTTCCGCCGGCAATAACAATATCTGCAGCACCGGATACTATATCTGAGTAGCCATTCATAATTGCTTTCATACCTGATCCGCAAACCATATTAATCGCATAGGCAGGTACCTCGGCGGGAACTCCCGCTTTTATTGAACACTGGCGTGCAACACCCTGCATCTGACCTGCCGAAAGTATATTACCTACTATAACAGAATCAATCTTTTCCGGAGATATTGCTGTATCTTTAATCAGCTGGCGAATAACAACTGCCCCCAATTCCCCAGGATTAAAACTTGACAGAGAGCCCATAAATTTACCAATGGCTGTTCTTTTTGCTGCTACAATAAAAACCTTTTTCATATTAACTCTTCATTTTAATTAAATTTTCGGATACAATCAAATTTGCCCCAGTTGCCTCTTTTATCTGGTCAACTGTAAAGTCAGGGTGAAGCTCTGTAAGAAGAATTCCCTGTGGTGTAATATTCATTACCCCCATTTCGGTAATAATCATATTTACCTGTCCTGCGGCAGTTAGTGGTAAATTACACTCTTTGAGGATTTTATGAGAACCTTTTGTGGTGTGTTCCATCGCAAGAATCACCCTTTTGGCTCCAACAATAAGGTCCATAGCCCCTCCCATTCCGGGTGTTTTTTTCCCGGGTATCATCCAGTTGGCAAGGTTTCCCTTCTGGTCGGCCTCAAGTGCACCAAGTATGGTTACATCTACGTGTCCTCCCCGTATTATTGAGAATGACATAGAGGAGTCAAAGCAGGAGGCTCCCGGAAAATAGGTGATGAAACCATTACCTGCATTTGTAAAATTTGTATCCTCTTTACCCTCTTCCGGCTCAGGACCCATTCCAAGCAACCCGTTCTCGGACTGGAGGGTTACCTTAACACCTTCCGGAAGGTAATTTGGTATTAGTGTTGGGAGTCCAATGCCAAGATTGACAACATCTCCATCCTTTAGTTCAAGGGCAGCCCTTCTTGCTATTACCTCTCTAATCTGATTCTTATCCATATTAAATCATTTATTTATTGAATACTATTTAACTGCAGATTTTCTTCTAACATACTCCTGAGCAATATACGATCCGACATCGTCTGCATAGCTGTTCATTCCGAAACCGGCATCATAACCTAACTCTTTAGCCAATTCGTGGTTAACCCTCGGACCGCCGCAAACTAAAATCACCTTATCTCTTAAACCCTCTGCTTCAAGAAGTTCTACCAACTCCACAAGGTTATTTATATGAACATCTTTTTGTGTAACTGTTTGGGATACCAAAAGAGCATCTGCTTTAAGTTCTATAGCTTTTGCCACAAAATCTTCATTTAACACTTGAGATCCAAGATTATACGCTTCAAACATCTCATATCTCTCCAGACCATAATGTCCGGCATAACCCTTCATATTCATAATTGCGTCAATGCCCACAGTGTGTGCATCTGTTCCGGTACTTGCTCCAATTACAATAAGAGGGTGTCCTACATTCTCTTTTATAAATAGATCTGTATCGTGCATATCCATAACTGTACTCTCAACTTTAGCAACGTGAATATCAGTAAAATTAACATCTACCGATGAGCTTCCGTAACAGTTGAAGAAGGTATAGCCCGGGGTGAGCTCCTTGAAAAAGGCAACCTGAGGGTTCTCAAGTCCCATCTTTTTACAAAGTATTTTTGCCGCCTCAGTTGCCTCAGCACACGCCGGAACGGGGAGGGTAAAACTAAGCTGAACCTTTCCATCATTCATAGTATCACCGTAAGGTTTTACCTTTTTTAAATCCAGTGTTTTATCAAAGTCACCGGAATTGTTTGAGTATAATCCTGAGCTCATACTATTTATCTCCTTTCATAATTTTTATAAACGGGTTCATATAATTACTCCCTTTAGCAACAACCCCCTCTAGTCCCTTTCCCCCACTTTTAGATCTTTTAACATCTCCAAACAGCCCCATTTCAAGAGCAGAGAAGAGCCCCTCCTGTTCAATTTTTTCCAAAGTAGATATCGCCCTCTCTAGTACCTCTTTTGCTCTTTTGCGGATAATGCCACTCTCCTTATACTCTACTTCATCTCCTAAGTTCTTCATATTATTGAAGATATATCTTGCATTTTCGATTGAGAGGAATCTGTCAGACATAAACGGGGTATGTATAGCCTCAGTAGGCATACCCAAAAGCTGAATTCCCTGATTTGTCCAAATGCCTATAATATTGAACAGTGCATCCTGTATATGCCCTTTAAATATGTTGCCGGTCATAAACTTAGTAGGAGGCATATATTTTAGCGGTGCTTTTGGAAATATTTCACGGGTCATCTGAGCCTGAGATAGTTCGTATAAGAATCCATTCTCCATCTGAGGATCCATCTCAAAAGCGTGACCCAGCCCCATCTGCTCTTGCGGAATGCCTGCAAGAAGTGCCAGCTGTTCGTTGATGAAGTCAGATGCCAGAACAGTATGAGCCTCTTCAAATGCATCTGCAGTAGTCAGATAGTTGTCCTCACCTGTATTTATTATCACGCCTGCAAAACCATTAATTACTCTTGAAAAGTACTGATCGATAAGGGTTCGTTGCATATTAATGTCTCTGAAAAGAATTCCGTAAAGAGCATCGTTGAGCATCACATCAAGTCCTTCCAGAGCACCCATTACTGCAATCTCAGGCATACAGAGTCCAGAGCAGTAGTTGCACAATCTTATGTATCTGCCACACTCCTCACCCACTCGATCCAATGCAGATCTCATTATTCTGAAATTTTCCTGGGTTGCGAAAGTTCCGCCAAAACCCTCTGTTGTAGCTCCAAAAGGGACATAATCCAGTAGTGATTGTCCTGTTGTTCTTATAACTGCAATAATATCTGCTCCTTGTCTTGCCGCTGCTTCTGCCTGAACTACATCTTCATAAATGTTACCGGTCGCAACTATTACATAAAGGTATGGTTTAGGCCCTTCGCCCAAACTCTCAAGGTAGCTCTCTCGCCTCTCCTTGCGCTCATTGATTTTGGCTATACTCTCCTTAATAATTGGTTTAAGAACCGACTCAATTCTCTCTCTATCTGCAATAGGAATTTTGGTTATATTGAGAGTTCCTTGAGAAACTCTTACTGCAATCTCCTGTGGTGATAAAGATGTGTTTATCATAGCATTAGCTATATAAAAAAGCGCTCCCTGGTTTAATACCCCCTTCTCTCTTAGCTCGTCAACTATGATATTTGGCAGAGGTACTTGGTTTTCACTTACATCATCAATTCCGGCAAGCCTACATAGTGTTCTTTCAACTGCAACAGTGGTGTAGTTCTCTACAAAAATCTGAACATTTGAGGCTATTGCAGATGCCAGTCCTCTGGCATATTCCACTCTGTCGAAATCTAATCCTAATTTACTAGCTGTCATTTATTTAGTAGCTTATTATTTGTTTAATATTTTTCATTAATTATTATTTACTTCAAGTTCTGCTCTGGCTGCATTGATCCATTCACTATTTGCTCCCATCTCATCTGCAATCCTAATGGCCTCTTCAGGAGCACAATTATCTTTGGTTACAGAGAGTTTATAGTTCATAGCCCCATTTTCGAAACCGACAACTTTTAACCTTTTGCACTCTATGTTTTCAATATTATAGTGAGTAGTAATCACCGAAAGCGCCCTTTTTTTTATTAAAACTTTTAGCAGAGCAGCTGCAAGGGCAGTTCCCTCTTTAGGGTTTGTAGTGCCTGCAGGTTCATCTGTGAGAGATAATATAATCTTTCCGGAGTTGGCAGCTGAGAGCATATTATCTATCCTCTTTATCTCTGCTGCAAAAGAAGAAAGCCCTTTTCTGTAGTCCTGTTCATCTCCAACCGAGAGGAATACTCTATCTACCGCAACGATTGACGCTTCCCGAGCAGGAATACCAAATCCAAACTGGAAAAGATATTGGCAAAGAGCGAGTGTTTTAAGAGTCAAACTTTTCCCCCCCATATTAGACCCTGTAATAAGCAGAGGTTCAGATACTGAAAATTCAATATCAATTAATTGATACTCTTTCCCATCACTTTTGAGCAGCTCCTTTACCTCAGGATTAAACATTCCTGAATATGTTGTACTATTAATTGATTGTGAAGGCATTATAAGATTGAACTCTTTTAACTGCCCGGCTTTGGCAATTAATGTATCTATTCTGGCAAGCCCAATTAAAGATTCGTAAATATCCGAAATTCTCTCCCTCAGTTTAGCGGAGATATCCCCCCTTATTCTATCCTCAATTAAAGACATTTTGTAAATAGCCTCTTCGGGCTCTAAACTTTTGGAGGATAGCTCCTTTCGAACCATTCTAAGATCATCGCTATATGCATCATATATGTAAAAGGATGTTATTCTGCTACCTTCGGGATCTAACAGATTTGTTACTCCTTCCAAATCGGGTAATTTAATGCATTTAATATCAGTACTCTCCATAAAGATATTAACCTTTTGGTTAATCATTGAGAGAGATTTTATCTCAAAAAGCTCTATATCATCGGGAATTGAGCCCTCCGATACTCTTTTTAAAGTGCTTCGGATATCTCTAATTTCACAGAGTTCAATTTTAATTTTTTCGGTTAATGAGCTATTTTGATTAAGATTTACAAAATCACTGAACTCTTTGAGCTCACGGTATGCTTTTAAAATATCTTCCCTCTTTGTCATAATCTTGCTCTCTTTAATAAGAGTTGCGGAGAGGGAAGATGAGAGATTCAACTTTGAGAAGATAAACCGAATTCCATAAGTTGAGTCTAGTATATCTTTAAATCTTGTACCCATTTTTTATAATATCATAAACCGGGATATTAACCCTCCCGGAGAGTTCATCAATTAATCTGTTAGAGTCAAGTACATAGCCATTAGGCGATATGGGGTTAACAGTCAAGGCAATGAGCTTAGTTTTTTGCAGAACGGTTATCTTTCCTCCCTTTTTTAAATAGTTTCTCAAGAGATTCGGAGTGACAAATATTCTTGTAAAATCCTTTATAATAATCTCTTTTTCTTTTAGTTTAGCATCGGATGAGATCATTTTGAGAAATCTTTCCGTTAAGGCTCCGGTTAAATAGATAGCTCCTCCATCTTCCATTTTCATAGTTGATCTGTTCTCCATAGTAAATGCAGACTCAAAAATTGGTCCACCTAACTCTCCATCCTTCCCTATACTCCATATTCCCTGCTCGTAACCTAAAAGAGTCTCAATATCATTTGTTTGCGATAAAGGTAATCCTATAAGTTCTGCTGCAAAAGCTGTTTTATTTACAATCTCTCTGATGTTCAATGATAGAGAGGCTCCTGTTGCCAGAATCATTGCTTCTGACACTGCCGGTGATGCCAGACTTAGTCTTGACAATGCCCCGTCAATAATGCAAAGATCCACATTAAACCCTTTTTTTAAGGAGATAATCCATTTTTTCAAAGAGGCTGTAGTTACCGGACCCGAAAGCATAATCTTGCCCCTGGAAAGTGCCTTTGCAGTTACAAGCCGGCCCAGTGAGGTTGTTATATCGGAAATATTCAGCAGCTCTGAGAGTAATTTACGCTCCCTGTAGTGTTTTTCACTGGTAGTAAAGATAACTCCTTCTTTTAGAAAAATCTCCGGTTTGGAGCTTCGTGTCACCTGATCTACTCTCTCCCCATCAATGCCTGTAGAGGTTACACCTACTCTTATTCTACTGATTGGAAGCCTGCTAAGGATGTAGTTAAGAGTCTCTGTTTTGCCGGTATTCTTCTCGAGACCTGCTATGGATAGTGTTCCATAATTCAGGAGCTCTTCAATGAAGGGCATAATTTAAGTTTTATTTGCTGTGAGACCTTATTTTCCTCATTAACACCTCCGGTTCAGTGGCTAGCCTTTGCCCCTGCAACAGAGATGCAACCCCCTCAACTTTTGCATTCTCCCTGCAATCGGGACAATCGCAACTGTTTTTATATACTTCTGGTTCTGTATATGTTGTTATTACTCCTTCAAAATTTCTCAGAACAACCCTCCCGGGTGATTGTGAGATTACATAGGTCGGCATTACCGGAGTTTTTCCACCTCCTCCCGGAGCGTCAACTACGAAAGTCGGTACTGCATATCCGGAGGTGTGACCTCTTAAACCTTCAATTATCTCTATGCCTTTGGAGACAGGTGTTCTGAAGTGCTCTAGTCCCATTGATAGGTCGCATTGATATATATAGTATGGTCTTACTCTAATCATTACCAGCTTATGTACCAATCTCTTCATAATATTAACACAATCATTAACTCCTCTTAAAAGCACAGACTGATTACCAAGCGGAATACCTGCATTGGCAAGCCTCTCACAAGCTGCGGCAGACTCCTGAGTAATCTCGTTAGGATGGTTGAAGTGGGTATTGAGCCATATTGGATGGTACTGTTTTAACATATCAACCAATTTTTCAGTTATCCTTTGTGGACAAACTACAGGAACCCTGGATCCTATTCTTATTATCTCAACGTGTGGAATATCGCGCAATCTGCGTATTATAGATTCTAACTTTGCGTCAGAAACCATCAGAGCATCCCCTCCAGAGAGGAGAACATCTCTAACCTGAGGGGTTCTGGAAATGTAATCTATTGCCTTCTGTATGTTATCTACAGGGCTTTCGTCATCCTTTTGACCGGCAAACCTTCTTCTGGTACAGTGCCTGCAATACATAGAACACATATCTGTTATAAGTAGCAGAACCCTGTCCGGATATCTGTGAGTAAGTCCGGGAACCGGTGAGTCCTCATCTTCGTGAAGCGGATCAAGAAGATCTGCTGCAGACAGATGTGTTTCAGAACCCGTAGGAATAGCCTGTTTTCTTATTGGGCAATTAGGGTTATCAATGTCGATGAGACTTAAATAGTATGGAGTTATCGCCATTCTAAGAGTCTTTAAAGACTCCTTTACACCCTCCTCTTCCTGAGGTGTTAAAGGAATAAGCGACTTTAACTGGTCAAGCGTCTCTATTCTGTTCTTTACTTGCCATTTCCAGTCGTTCCACTGTAAATCGGTAGCCTCTGGAAACAATATATTTCTTCTGCTTAAACTCATAATTTCTAGACATATAATTTTTCAAAGAGATCCCTTATCTCTTTAGACTCTCTTATTATGTTAAGTGTCAGGTTTGCGTGACCTTTTGCATACCCATTTCCTACAATCAGGTTTATATCTTTTCCTACTCCCTCTGCCCCGAGTGCTGCTTTTGTAAAGCTGGTGGCCATTGAGAAGAAGTAGACATATCCCTGCCCTTTTGTGATGAGTATAGAGGTCATCTCTGTAGATGGAACATTAACATTATTGACTGTAACATCGCACCCTCTTCCTCCTGTGATAGACATAACTTTATTGTATACATCCATAACATTTGTGGCGTCTGCTACTATAATATCAGTAGCAAGATTCAATTTTTCAATCCTCTTTGCATTTTCGGCAGAGAATTCAACCACAATAACCTTCCCGGAGGGACCTGCGTTTAGCATTGCCTGATAACAACAGAGGATTCCGGATTTTCCTCCTCCTCCAATTATACAAACAATATCTCCTTCAGTTACAAGCCTGTCTACCTGAGCAGGAGCTCCTGCAACATCGAGTGCTGCAAGTGCAAGTTTCTCCGGAATGTCATCCGGTAAAATTGCAAATAGTCCACTCTCAAAAAGAATTGCCTGCGCGTCTACGTCAACCTGATCTGAAGAGGGGTTTATACTCTTAATAGCGTTGATTTTTAATGGTGTAAGTGATAATGAGACAAGTGTAGCAACTCTGTCGCCAATCTTAATCCGATTTTTCGGAAAAGATTCTCCTATCTTCTTAACAGTGCCAATAAGCATTCCACCTGACCCTGTAACGGGGTTTTGGAGTTTCCCTCGCTCTTTAACAATAGAGAGAATCATCTCTTCCATTTTAGCGGGATCATTACCGCAAGCTTGTTTAATTTGTGTAAATGAAGCAGAGTCAATGTTGAGTGTACTGACATCTATAAGCACTTCATTATCATAGATATCAGTTGAGTTATCAAGTTTTAAAGCCGGCTGGGGAAGAGTCCCCAGCGGCGATAAAACTCTGTGAGTACCATATCTGCACCCTTTTTTCATATGCGGACTATGCGTAAAGTTCTGTAAAAACCTTCCTTAGTTTATCCGACTCTCTGAGTATCTGCAGAGTTATCTCTGCGTGCCCTCTCGTATAGCCATTGCCCACTATCATATTTACATCTTTCCCGACTCCCTCTGCACCAAGAGCTGCCTTTGTAAAGCTGGTAGCCATAGAGAAGAAGTATACGATACCTCCGTCTTTGGTGGTAAGAATGCTGGTCATCTCTGTATCTGTAATGTTAACATTGTTAATTATTACATCACACAACTGACCATTGGTTAACTCTTCTATCTTCTCAAGTATCGGAACAGGCTGGGTTGCATCTGCAGCAAAAACATAGTCACATAAATCAAGTTCTATAAGTCTTTTTGTGCTTTTTTCACTATGACATAGGCCGATAACCTTTCCTGTAACTCCGGCTCTTTTTTTGGCCTCATAACAACATAGCATACCCGATTTTCCACCGGCACCAATTATTAAAACAGTATCTCCGGGTTTTACCAGCTTTGCTGTTTGGGCAGGCGCTCCTGCAACATCAAGTGCAGAAAGGGCAAGTGTCTCAGGCATATCTGACGGGATTTTGGCATATATTCCACTTTCAAAAAGAATTGCTTTGCCGTCGATGTCAACTTGGTCTATATCTGGGCGAATATCTTTTATCTTGTCTATTCTTAGTGGAGTGAGAGAGAGAGAGACCAGTGTTGCAATCTTGTCGCCCACTTTTAAATCAGTTTTTCCGATTAGTGCATCGCCTATCTTCTCAACGGTACCAAGAAGCATTCCACCTGAACCGGTTACTGGATTTCTGTGCTTACCTTGTTTTGCAACTATATCCAACATAATTCTGGCAATTTCAGCCTTATCGCCCCCTGCCTGCTCCTCAATTTGGGTGAAACTTGCGGAATCAATGTTTAAAGTTTGTACATCAATAAGGATTTCATTATCATAAATTTCATCCATATTGTTGTCAATTTTGTTTGCCGGCTGAGGTAGCACGCCTTTTGGCTCAATCACTCTGTGAGTGCCATATTTATTGCCCTTTTTCATTTTTTGATTAGTTGTTTAGTTGTTTAGTTGTTTAGTTGTTTAGTTATATAAGTTGTTATTTAATTCCTAAAATCTTTCTGGCCTCATTCGGGGATGCAATCTCTCTTCCAAACTCCTTAGCAATTCTTACAACCTTCTCTACAAGTTCTCCGTTGGACTTTGCAAGAACTCCCTTTGAAATGAATACATTATCTTCAAATCCTACTCGAACGTGACCTCCGTCAATAATAGCTGCTGCTGCAAGTGTAAACTCAAACCTGCCTATTCCGGCAACTGTATATGTTGCATCGTCCGGAATACTCCCCCTGAGAAATATAAAGTCTCTTAATTCACCAGTAATCCCTCCGTTGACACCCATTACAAAATCAAAGTGCATCGGTTTGTTGATAAAGCCTTTCTTATGCAGCCTAAGAGCCATATCTATCATACTTTTATCAAACACCTCTAATTCTGGCTTAATTCCTCTCTCATTCATCTTTTGAGCAAAATACTTGATAGTATTCTCAGTATTCATAAAAACATCATCTCCACCAAAATTCAATGTGCCGCAATCTAAAGTTGCAAGCTCCGGGTTAAGTTCGGTTGGTTGAAGCCTTTCATCGTTTGACATACCTACTGCGCCTCCGGTTGAAGGCTGAATTATAACATCCGGACAAACTTTATAGATTGCATCCATAACCTCCTTGAAACGATTTTTATCCTGAGTTGGAGTACCATCGTCATATCTTACGTGAAGGTGAATAATACTGGCACCTGCGTCATATGCAGATTTTGCCTCTCTAACACACTCCTCTACAGTATACGGGACTGCAGGATTATGCTCCTTAAGTACTTCGGCACCACATATCGCTGCCGTAATAATCAGTTTTTCCATAATCTATTCTATTTTTTAATTCTTTGACAATCTTTTGGAGTTACACAGGTTCCGCTGGCTTTGCAAACAAGAATCGGCTCATCAAGAATATCAGCTGCAGAGGGAGAGATATCCGGTCTTGGTATTATTACCTTTTTGGCGGTAAAGATCATTTTTCTGGATGTGTTTCCGGATGATACGATCTCACCGGTTGCCTCAATATAGTCACCTGCGTATACAGGTGCCAGAAAATCAACACTGTCATATGCCCTGAACAGTCCTTCGTCGCCATCTTCTCTAATTAAAAGTTCTGTTGCTACATCACCGAACAGTTGCAACATTTTTGCACCGTCTACAAGATTTCCTCCGTAGTGTGCATCATTTGAGCCCATCCGAACTCTGATCATTGCTTTTTGACTCATAACAAATCTATTTTACAATTAAAAAATCTACAAGAATTGCAGGAGTGTGAATATTCTCAGGATCAATAGCTCCTACCTCCACTATCTGCTCTACCTCTGCAATTACAACATCTGCAGCCATTGCCATTAAGGGATTAAAGTTACGAGTTGTTCCTTTATAGTAGAGATTTCCCATTTTATCTGAGATTGATGCTCCGATAAAAGAGATATCTGCTTTGATTGGCTTCTCTAAAATGAATTTTTTATCGTCCAATTCAATAACTTGTTTCCCGTTCTCTACAGTTGTTCCAAGTCCTGTCGGGGTAAGAACGCCTCCTAAACCAGCGCCTGCAGCCCTGATTCTTTCTATTAAGGTTCCCTGAGGCGAGAATTCTATCTCCATCTGGGAAGAGTTCATCAGCTCGATAGCAGTTGGATTTGAACCTATATAGGATGTAATAAGCTTTTTAACCTGTTTGTTTGCGATAAGTTTTCCCAGTCCTTTATCTGCAAAAGCAGCATCATTACAGATAAGAGTTAGTTCATTTATACCGGAATCTGCGATAGCGTCCATTATAAGATTTGGACCGCCGGTTGTTAGGAAACCGCCTACCATTATTGTCATTCCATCTTTTAATTTGTCGACGGCCTCTTTTATGGTTATTAACTTATCCATTACCTACTTAATTTTTTGACATTAATATTTAAATATTTAGCTGCGAATTTACGAATTTTATCCATAAATTTAACTAAAACGAGAGGCTAAATTGATTATTCTGTTTCAGCTGTTTATAAACATAGTGGCTTAGTTGAAAGTAATTATTGGGTTCGATATTTTGGTAATATTGAGATATAGTCTTATACATCAATAAAAACAACATCATTGTTATATGTTATAACAATGATGTTATAATTTATTGCTTTAATCTTTCAGTAATTTATAAATGAGAGTATTATGAAGAAATTATGTCGATTATTCTGATTTTACAGCATTTGCATAAATTGATAGGAATATCTTCTTAATCTCCTCTTTATCTCCTTCAAATCCGGAAATTTTGAATTCACAATACTCTTCAAAATTAGCTCTCTCCTCTACAGAGTAGGAAGATGAAATGTCATTTATGTTGGACAATATATCTGAAGCTATCCTACTAGTATTCCATACTTTATATCCGGAATTAATTCTAGAGTCTACTATCTCTGAAAGCGACTTAAACCGTTCATTTTTTGCTTTTAAGCCACACGCTTCGAGCTCTGCTGCAGTTATGGGATTGCAGAAATTGATGTGGATTTTGCCCTTATATTGCATTATCCCGGTAAGAATGCTGTTTAAATCTTCTCCGGGGGATTTTTTATACCTTGTTCTTTTTGAAATATAGAGCTCCTTTGCTTTTAGAAAATCACACGGCTCATATTCATAAGATATTGAAACGGGAACAATGGAGAGTTCGTCAAAATCGCTTATAAATTCTCCGGAACCACTCATATCCAGCATTTTTAGAAGCCCTTGTTCGGTAATATCAATCCCATCCTTAGTTCTTCCGTTTCTCTGTGCAATCCAAACTGAACTTCTTTGAGAAGATATACTCTCCCGGATATACTCCGACAAAACCATTGAAGAGTTATAAATCTCCCGGGGATTCGTGCTTCGTATTACCTTTATCATTTTATTAGATCTTGCAACATCTTCAATAAATGAATCTGTTATAAGATTGTCTCCAATTGCTAACTCAGATGTCTCAATGTTATTTATTCTGAGAATCACCTGGATCAATGCAGAATCCAGTAATATGTCCCTGTGATTGGAAATGTAAAGATGTTTTTTCTCTCCTGTCAGGTTCTCTATTCCGGAGTAAGTCAATCCCTTGGAGGTATCTGAAACTATCTTTTTGATAGCAAAAAGCATTACCTTACCCTGAAACTCATCTACGCTTTTAAGTGAAGAGATGAAACTTCTTAACTCATCCGGGTTTTTCCCGGGATATAAATATGCAGATATGTCTTTTAAAAGAGGATGGGATGCAATCCTTTTAAGTGCCGGAGCCTCTTCATCTCCGATATATGGTCTGATATCCTTAAACTTATCGCCGGTCATTATCTTTTCTTTAAAGTTTCAAAGTTATAAAATTATTATACATCTCTTAAAAAGCTATCTGTTATCGGAACAAGAATCCATAAGATCATTACAAAAAAGGCAGAAAAGAGAGAGAGAGAACCTATTGTAAGTGCCACTATAATAGAGTATAGAAGAGGAGTAATAAATAGGATAATAAGCCCACCTAAAATGATGTTCACAAATCTTAAATTTCTAAATAAGGTAGTGAAAATTGCAGGTAAAGAGATTAATGCCGGAATGAAAAATAGTACACTATCTCCTGTATAATAGTACATAATTGTCGATAAGATTATGAGTAAAAGGCTTCCACAAGAGAGGATTGCATTAACAGACAATCTCATTTTTATGATAAGTCGCCTGTACAGAAGGATAAATAACGTTAAAATTGATAAAAGAGATATAGCAATAACAGGATATTCACCTTTTATGTAAGGTAAGTATTGGAGACGGAATTCCATATCATTAAGAGTTGCAGCTAACCTAGAAACAGCATAACCTGCAGCTGAGCAGAGCAAAACAGATCCAACTATAATTAGAGATAACTTTAGTAGGTCTCGGGATGAATATTTCCTGAGCTTAATATTTATCATCAAAGAGGTTAATATCAGAATATAAGCGATTAACTTGAAAATGAGATATGTATTTGGTGTAAGTGTTACCAGGCCAACATAGGGAGCAGAGAAGAAAACAAGATCTTTATCGCTTTTTAAATAATCGCTTTTAGAGTATTTTGGATTTGTAAGATACTCTTTAATAATGGGTTCTATCTGCTCTCCATAGTGCTGTATAGATTTGAGGGAGATATTTTCGAAGTTGTCAAGTTCTGTGTGATAGTAATTAAGATTATCAATAACAGCAAAGTTCATACCCGGAAAGCGATCTTTTACAACAGTAAAATCTGTACTGTTTGGTAATTTTCGGTAGATGGCTGTGGTCAGAGAATAGGCGTATGGGTTTCTCGCTTTTTTGTATAACTCAATGATTTTTTTATTTCCGGAAGAGGTTTCAAATAGAACAGCAGCCCCTTTTATACCTCTTGCTTCAATGTTAATAATAAGTCCTACATTACTAAAAATAAGAGAGTCGTGCTTAATGGCATTTTTAATACCCTCAAGGTTTGACTCTTCGGAATCTGTAAATAAAACTTTTACCCCCTGTATCCAATCATCTCTGTATTTTTGAGCATTATTAACCAGCTCCAGAATCACTCCCAGCCCATACCCGTCATCTGCAGCCCCAAATGAGTACTCCTCCCTCCCTTTTACCATATTTTTGAATCTGGAGTCAATATGTGCAATAAACATCACATAAGAGCCGGCTTCACTTCTTATAGGCTCGGAAACAGCATATAGATTTGCGATATCTATATATCTGTTAAATCTATCCTTTACTGAGTCATAACGGTAATAGGCAGCATTCACTCCAATTTCGTTAAGCCGATTGAATAGATAACTTCTTACAATCTCTCTCTCAACCGGATGATCTATTGAGTGTGGCTCTTTTGATATAACCTCAATATCTGACTTAACTCTTAGGGCAGAAAAGCTTTTGTTATCGTTCTCTTTTACAGATGGAAGGAATAAATTATCTAAAGATAATATGAAGGTTGCTGTTACAACCAAAAACGCAATAAACAACCTCCCGGTGCTCATTATTGCTCCAAATTATACTTGTTGTAGATATTTTTTCCTTCAGGTGTATAGGCATACTGAATTCTTTCGGCATAAACCTCTTCAACTTTAGATCTAACCATCTTCATTGTGGAGTTAATCATTCTATTCTGCTCTGAAAATGGTTCGTCGGCAATTATAAAAGAGGATGGAAGCCATCTTTCCGGAAACATCCCTGCAAACTCTCCGTTACCTTTATATTTATTCAGCTCTTTTGAAACTGCTTCAACAAGCTCTTTTCCTCTAAGTTTGCTTTTATCGACAGAGAGCACTGCAATTGTATAAGGAGACTGATTATTATGAAGCATAACCTGCTGAATCAGTTTAGAGTTACCAAGAATAGCCTCCTCTATCCCTTCAGGTGAATATTTCTCACCGTCACTTGATATTAGAAGAGATTTAAACCTTCCAAGCACATAGAGAAATCCGTCTGAATCCATATACCCCAGGTCTCCTGTGTATAACCATCCGTCTCTGACGCTCTCTTGTGTAGCTTTAGGGTTTTTCCAATAGCCGGCCATCACATTTTCACCTTTTATAACTATCTCTCCGGAAACGCCCAAAGGCATTGTATTTCCTTCGGAATCAAGAATCTTTAGCTCAAGAGGCTTTATCAATATTCCAGAAGAGCCTAGTTTATGTTTGTCGGGACCATTGGAGGATATTATAGGAGTTGCTTCTGAGAGTCCATACCCCTGGAACATTGGAATTCCAAGTGCGTAGTAAAATTTTTGCATCTCAATATCCAGCAAAGCTCCACCTCCAACAAAAAAATCTAAATCACCACCCATTGCACTCTTCACTTTTGAGAATAGAATCTTGTCAAATAACTTCACTAAAGGCCATAATAGTATGGAGACTCCGGTACCTTTGTCACATCCCTTTTTGTTGTATGCATAAGCAACTTTTAGTGCAAAACTAAAAAGAGCTTCTGCAATTTTCCCTTTAGATTTGATTGAGTTTTCAATATTTTTCCGAAAACTTTTTGCTAATGCTGGTACTGAAAGTAAAATATTAGGCTTAACCTCGTTAATATTTATAGGAATATTCTTTAGTGTGTCCATTCCGGTTTTCCCAGCTTGTACAGTGGCTACAATAGATCCGGTAGCAATCATTATATAGAATCCTACAACGTGTGCAAAACAGTGATCCAGAGGGAGTATTATGAGCATTCTCTTTTCAGGAGGAATGGACATTATTGATAAAGCCTGCTCTACATTTGCAGTATAGTTCCGATGAGTAAGGATAACACCTTTTGGATCTGCAGTGGTTCCAGATGTATAGGTTATTGTTGCATAATCATTATTTTCAATTGATTGCGCAATAGATCTAAAATTATCTCGATTATTTACCAAATAATCTTTTCCAATATTTACAACATCTTCTACGTAGATTTCACCCTCTTGATAGCTCTCTAGTTTGTCAAAGACAACTATTCTCTTAACTAAAGGCAGCTGTTCCCTTATAGGCCTTATCTTTCTAAGCTGCCTCTCCGAAACAAGCAGTGTATCCACATCGGCGTGAATTAGCCTGAAAAGAAGGTCATTGCTCTCTTCTATCTTGATTGAAATAGGAACATTTACCCCACCTGCATAGAAGATTCCAAGCTCACCAATTATCCACCAATTCCGACCTTCGGAGATAATTGATGCGTGACTCTTTTTTTGAAAGCCCAATGAACAAAGGCCCGCCCCAAATTGTTCTGCGATTAGCTTTGTTTGAGAATAGGTGGTAGGAGTATACTCCTTGTCAATTTTCTCAAGTAAAAGAGTATAGTTGGAGTATTTCTCAACTGACTCTTCAAAAAGATCAATAATTGTTCTTTTTTTCATAATGGTTAGGTTTTGTTTAGCAAAAATATATAATAAATGTTCAAAAGTTGTTCTCCATACCTTAAAATGTTTAACGGAAAGGGGGTAAATTGGCACTACTCGCTTACTAATGAGCTTCTTAATATTGCTCAGGAAGAGGATAAGTTAATATTTTTGCACATCGGTTACATTAGCAATATCAATATAAGAGAGTCGTCTCTTGAACTTTTTGCCAAACAAGAGGTGATTTCACTGCTCAACAAGAATTTTATTTGTATAATTGAGGATAAAGAGGATAAACCTGAATCTTTTCTATTAGCTCTTGACCTTCTATTTTTGAACCAGGATTTTTCCTATGGCCCTATGAATATGTTTATTATGCCTAACAGAAGGCCATTAATAGCTTTTTCTGACTGCGATCCTGATAACTTTCTAGAAATTGCAAACTCTCTGCTGCTTGCAAAAAAGGAGAAAAGAGAGAAACTAAAGCAGTTATCGGAGGAGCTATCTAAAAGGGCAATTAATACAGGTATAATTACGGATATGAAAAAGGATTCTGTCATAGAAAAACCTATTCTTGAAAAATATGTTCAGATGTGGTTTAAGAATATGTTTGATACCGATTTTATATATAAATTAAAACCATTTACACCCAACCCTGCATCTCTATATACTATAATTGAATATCTGAGATTATATCCGGATAAGAGATTCTCCGATAAAATGGAGGAGCTTCTCAATCATATGCAATATTCTGCACTCTTTGATGTGATTGACGGAGGTTTCTTCCGACAGGCTATTGACTACTCTTGTAATAAAGCTCTTTATGAAAAGAGTCTTGAAGAGAATAGTCTTTTCCTTATGTTGTATTCTGCAGCATATAAATTATACGGCAATGAGTCATATAAAGTGACATCATTAATGACATATAATTTTATCTTAAATGAGCTTTTAAATGATAAGGGTGCTCTGGTTAACAGTACTACTTTAATGGGTAAAATTGAAGATGCTGTATATTACTCCTATTCTGTCAATGAATTATCTATTATTTTTCCTGAGAGATACTCCCAGATTGCAATTGCATTAGGTATGGATATGACTCAAAACCGAATGGAAAAACAGACTCCGGTAAGAGGTGCAGATACATATATATATATATCAGAGGAGGATATAGATCTCCTGCGTCAAAGAAGATTAGAACATAGGGGTTACTATAAGGATACCCGGGTTATAACAGCTTCAAATTCTGTAACTGCAACAGCTTTTTCTATTGCGTCAATATATCTTCAAGACCCCTCTATGTACAATCAAGCCACAAAAATTTTTGAATATTTACTGTTCAATAATATTGACAATAGTGATGGGAGGCTCTATCGGTATACCTGCTGTTCGGATAGTTATCTAATTGGATATTTGTCAGATTACGCTCACTTTATTGAAGCATCACTTGAACTGTATAAAAACAGATTTGACACAGAGTATTTGATGATTGCAAAGAGATATACAGAGATGGTAATGGAGAGGTTTTACAAACCTGAGAACGGAATGTTTAGTAAATCTGAGAGAGATTTTGTCTCTGACACAGTTCCATTTAAAAGAGAATCAAACATCGATTTTATCAGACCTTCTGCAAATTCTGTAATGGCCGGTAACCTAATTTCTCTTTATGAGATTACGGCAGAAGAGAGATATATTACGATTGCAAAGCAGCAATTAAACAATATTGTACCAAATCTACTAAATTCAGGTCCAATGCTATCCAGTTGGGCTCATAAGATTTTAAAATATATAAATATAGATGTCAATCCTTTATCTAAAGAGAATTGAACTATCTCCATAACTTAAAAATCTAAAGTCACTTTTAAGAGCATACTCATACATCTCTCTCCATTTATCTCCGATAAAAGCTGAGATTAGTAGTAAAAGAGTGCTTTTAGGTTGGTGAAAATTGGTAATAAGTACATCTGCAATTTTAAAGATATATCCGGGAACAATTATTATCTCAGTCTTTCTCTCCAACACTTCCATATTTTCACTCTCCATCCAAAATATTAAAGCTTGTAAAGCGTCTATTTTCGAGTAATCCTTTATCTGATTATAGGGTTCCCATTGTGTCACATCTTTTGGAATCCCTTTTTCTTTACATTGAACGCCAAGATAATAAAGGCTTTCAAGAGTTCTGACTGTTGTTGTGCCTACTGCAACAATCTTCTCTTGAGCTTTAAGTTTAATCAATATATTTTTAAGAAGAGCTATTTCAATGGAAAAAGGCTCTGAGTGCATTTTATGATCTATTATCAGTTCACTTTTAACCGGAATAAAGGTTCCTGCTCCAACGTGAAGACAAATCTCCCCTCTTTCTACTGTGCTGTTATCAATTTCTTTAAGCAATGTTTGAGTAAAGTGAAGTCCGGCCGTTGGAGCGGCAACAGAGCCCCTCTCCTTGGCGTAAAGCGTTTGATATCTCTCTCTGTCACTATCTTTTGATTCCCTGTGCAAATATGGTGGGATGGGTACTTTTCCACACATATCCATAACCTGTGAAAATGGAATATCAAGAGACCATCTGAAGTTTATTATAAATTTATCGTCAAGCCGAGTTTCAATAGAGGCTCTGAGATCTATTTCAGATAAAAGAGCGTCAGAGCCTGAATCAAAGAGGATCTCGCCGGATTTCCATCTTTTTGCATTCCCGACAACAGCTTTCCAGCTACAAGAAGATGTAGAGGAGAAAGAACGATTGTACTCAGCAGGTATATAGGGCTCTAAACAGAATATCTCTATATAGGCACCACTCTCTTTGCGAAAAATCAATCTTGCGGGAACAACCCTGGTATTGTTGAATATAAGAAGAGATTTTTCCGGCAGCAACTCCGTTAGATTTGAAAATTTTGACTCGGATAATAAATTGTCTCTAAATATTAAAATCCTGGAGGCATCTCTGCTCTCAAGGGGGTATTTAGCAATTTTGTCATCTGTCAGATTATAGTTATAATCCTCAATTCTAATTTCAGGCTCCACAATCAATTATTTTGTGCAAAACTATATAAATATATGGTAGGAATAAAATAGTTCATAATTATAGATGTGCTTACAAATGTTAATTACAAAAACAATCAAATAACGACACATATGTAATCAAATCAGGGAGCAAATAGTACTTTGGAGAGACAATTTTTGGTTACATAGTTAAACTAAAATAGTTGTAAATTATGTATATATAATATATAGATAACCAGTATATTATAAGATTTAAATCAAGTAATTTATAGATATTTTTGTAGTAAAAGAGCCAAATAAGCCTATATTAGCTAATAAATAGAGAATATAAACACCTTATGTATCAGATAACCAATGTATATACCTATTATATCATTACTACTACTTGATATAAGAGATGTCTGCACAATAGATTTTATAATCCATTACTAGCTAATATTCTTAAGATAGGATCTTGAAAATGTTTGTTACATTTGTAATCTGTAATATAGTTACATATGTAACCATATTATTGCTTACATTTGTATCACTAACTGTTTACATATATGAAAGACCGTTTACAGCGTTTTTTGGACCTTGAGCAGCTTACTCCTGCCCGTTTAGCGGATATATTGGGTATACAGAGATCTGGTCTCTCTCATATTTTGTCAGGAAGAAACAAACCCGGCTTTGACCTGATACAAAAGTTGCTAACCAAGTTTCCTTCGCTTAATGCAGATTGGCTAATTACAGGCAAGGGAAAAGTCTACAAAGAGAGCTCCCCTTCTCAAGATGTTACTGCATCAACTACACTATTCGGTAATATTGAAAAAAAGGATGAGGATGTCATTTCTGGAAAACCTGTCATTTCTACTGAAAGTAAAGAGATTAATGGTACTTTAGAGGCATCTCAACCGTATGAGAATTCAATAAATGAATCAATCAACAGATCTGATCAGGAAAAAAGGAGTCTCAGAAAGATAATAATGATCTACTCAGACCACTCATTTGTCGAATACATTCCCGGTAAGGAGTAATTAGTACAAATATTATTATCTTTGTGCCAAATTATCCGGCAAGATGTTCAAAATATTAAGACCAATACTATTCTCTTTTTCACCTGAAACTGCCCACAATATTGTTATAGGTTTACTCAAAATCTTGAGCTTTCTCCCGATTTTTTCCCCACTTTTAAGGATCTTCTATTGTTATAAATCACCGAAGTTGGAAAAAGAGGTGATGGGAATTAAATTTAAGAATCCAATCGGACTTGCTGCAGGTTTTGATAAAAATGGGGAGGTATATAATCAGTTATCTGATTTCGGTTTTGGTTTTATTGAGATAGGTTCTCTCACACCAAATGAACAGATTGGAAACCCAAAACCCAGATGTTTTCGTCTATTACCGGACAGAGCGATTATCAACAGAATGGGAATCAATAACAAAGGGGTAAAATTTGCAGTTTCCAGATTAAAAGATAAAAAATCAAGAACTGTTGTAGGTGCAAACATCATTAAAAGCACATCATCTGCAAACGATCAAGCTCCTCAAGATTATGAAAAATCTTTTGCACAACTATATGATTTTGTTGACTATTTTGTTGTAAATGTCTCCTGCCCAAATGTCAAAGGAGTTACTAAATTACAAGATATTAACTCACTGTCAGAAATTGTAGATCGACTTACTACACTTAGAAAGTATTTTGACGAATACCGGCCTATTTTACTTAAAGTATCACCTGACCTGACTTTCGAACAGTTAGACGAGATAATAGATCTGATTCTGGTTTCCGGAATGGATGGTATAGTTGCAACAAATACAACAATAAGCAGGGAATTTCTTACCTCTCCCTCTGATCGGGTAGAGTTTATAGGAGATGGAGGTTTGAGCGGAGCTCCTTTATACAGAAAGAGTTTAGAAGTTGTTCAGTATATTCACAATAAGACAAGCGGTCAATTACCAATTATTGCTGTGGGCGGCATAATGACCCCTAAACAGGCAAAAGAGATGATTGATTCAGGTGCTTCACTTGTTCAAATTTATACCGGATTCATATATAATGGTCCCGGATTTGTGAGGAGAATCCTGAGACATCTTGCAAAAAACAGTTAAAAAATGATTGAAGCCTGCATCTGCACAATTGGCGATGAAATTCTCATCGGCCAGATTGTTGACACCAACTCTGCGTACATTTCTAAAGAACTTAATAAGATGGGAATTAAGGTCTCTTCAATTATTTCTATTGGAGATAATATTCAAGAGATCATCAATACCCTTGCAGATGTTACGGAAAAATATCCTATTGTCATTACAACCGGTGGATTAGGGCCTACCAAAGATGATATAACAAAAAATGCACTACTTATATTGTCCGGTTCAGATGAGATGTGCCTCGATGATGAGCAGTTGGGAGTAATTAAAGATATCTGCACTAAAAGAGGGATAGAACTATCGGATCTAAACCGAGACCAGGCACTTGTGCCAAAATCCTGCTCTGTACTTATAAATAGAAAGGGTACAGCACCGGGGATGTTCTTTAAAATTTCAAGTAGAAACTCTCTTCTTTTTTCACTACCGGGAGTTCCTTACGAAATGGAAGCGCTTATGCCTAAGGTAAGTGAACTGATAGAGAAGAATATCAAAACAGAACAAATAATACATAAAACAATCGTCACTTTTGGAGTTGCAGAGTCAATGCTGGCCACCATATTAAATGATTGGGAGAGCTCTCTCCCACCCCAAATCAAACTAGCATATCTTCCAAATCCTGCAATTGGAATAAGATTGAGAATGTCTGTGTATGGTGGAGATAAAAGTAATGCTATAGCGTTGATAAACAGGTATACAAATGAGCTTTACGGTTTATTGGGAGATATTATTTATGGTGAATCAGATGATACTTTAGAGAGTACTCTTTTTAAAACTTTAATAAATGAGAGTAAATCTCTTTCGGTTGCTGAATCTTGCACTGGCGGAAGAATCTCTTCAATTTTAACTTCTATATCGGGATCATCCCAAATATTTAAGGGTGGAGCAGTTGTATATAGCAATGAATCAAAAGTAGCCATCCTTGGCGTTAACAGTAAGATAATTGAAGATTATGGAGCTGTCAGTAAGGAGTGCGCAGAGGAGATGGCAATAAAAGCAAGAGAAGTTTTTAAAACAGACTACGCTATTTCGGCCACCGGTGTGGCCGGACCTACAGGTGGAACAGCTGAGAAACCCGTTGGAACAATATGGATTGCAGTTGCAGGAGAAGGGTTTGTACTCTCTAAAAAAAATGTTTTTACGGGAGATAGAGAGATAAACACAATTCGTTTTTCATCGGAAGCTCTGAATTTTTTAAGATTAGTTCTGAAGAGATCGTGAAAATTTAAAACATTGATAAATAATATATACAACAGTTATGTTATATCGTATAACTTATATGTTATAAATTAATTAATGCACAGAATATGAGAACTTTATTAATACAACTAATACTATTTAGTTTTATGCTTAATTCCTGCAATTCAAACAGCACAAAGATAGAAAACCTACTAACCGAGACAGATCTTCTCTTTTCTTCTCTCTATCCTGATAAGGAGCCGGGGGCTGCTGTGTTAATACTTAAAGGTGATTCTGTAGTATTTGAAAAGGGATACGGAATTGCAAATATGGAGTCTATGACTGAAATAGATGGAAATACCTTCTTCAATATAGCTTCTGTATCAAAACAGTTCTCTGCGGTAGCCTTAATGATACTGGCCGAAGAGGGAAAGCTCTCTCTTGACGATAGTGTAAAGAGATGGTTTCCGGATTTTAACTCATCTATTATAGAGAAGATTACCTTAAGACACCTTTTATCACACACCTCCGGGATACCGGATTCCAGGGATAGAAGTGACAGGCATTTTGTTACCACTGCAACAGATATTGAGTCATATAGATATATTGGATCTCTGGATAAACTAAATTTTGAACCCGGAACAAGATATGAATATATGAATCCAACATTCCAATTGATGTACACAATAATTGAAAGAAGCTCCGGAATTGGATTTGATGAATTTATGCGAACGAGAGTTTTTGAGCCCGCATCTATGAGAGAAACTACTTATTTTGAGGCAGAAAAACAGATTCCTCGTATGGCTCACGGATACCTTTATAATAAAGAGAGTGCCAAATTCGAAGAGTTTGATTATGGAGAGGAGTCATTTTTTGCTACAAAGGCAGATGGTGGAATCTACACTTCTGTAAGGGAGTTCGTAGATTGGGAGCTGGCATTACGAAAAAATCTACTTGTTAATGAAGAGACGATAAATGAAGCTCAAACACCAAAAATAGAGATACCTGAAATTCCATATAATCATTATGGATATGGATGGTTTATAGAGAATAGCCCGGGATTCCCACCAAAAATATATCACACTGGAAACAATGGAGGTTTTCAGATATATGCAGCCAGATATCCGAAGCAAGAGATTCTCTATCTTGTTTTTTCAAACAGAGATGACAGAAACAGAGAGGAGACCGCAAGAAAAATGGATCAAATTTTTAAAAAAGCCGGTTGGTTATAAAGATATTAAAATTTACACCGGTTACTTTTTATCAATCATTGTTGCAGATGCCTGTGCAGCAGGCATTACTACTATATCTGAGATGTTTACGTGTGCAGGAGCGCTGATAATAAACATTATTACCTCTGCTACATCTTCTGCCGAAAGTGGTTTGAACCCTTTATAAACATTTGCTGCTCGTTCATTATCCCCTTTAAATCTTACTTGAGAGAACTCTGTTTCAACCGCACCCGGACAGAGTTGTGATACTTTTATATTGTGAGTGAAAAGATCCATCATCATCGCTCGGGATAGTGCATCAACAGCGTGTTTTGTTGCACAATAGACATTTCCGTTTGGGTAAACACTTTTACCTGCAATTGAGCCAATGTTAATAATGTGCCCCCCTCCCCTGTTAATCATAATGTTGGATATCACTCTAGATACATAGAGCAGCCCTTTAATATTTGTATCAATCATTCTCTCCCAATCGTCAACTATACCCTGATCAATTGTATTTAATCCTACCGCCAGCCCTGCATTATTAATAAGCACATCAACCTCTTTCCAACTTTCTGGTAAATTACCAAGGTAATGCTCTACCTGAAGTTGATCTCTTACATCAAAGCAAAGAGGTAAAACACTCACTTTGTAATCACTCTCCAATAATTTTGCAAGCTCTGTAACTAAAGCAACTCGTCTGCCAGTTATTATTAAGTTATAACCCTCTTTTGCCAGGGTAATTGAAATTGCCCTTCCTATCCCGGAAGAGGCACCGGTAACTAATGCGATTTTTGACATTAACACTAATAATTTATAGTAGCCTTAAAAAATTTTCTCCCAGAATCAATTTTATGTCGTCGTCACTATATCCTCTGGACTTAAGCTCCTTGGTTAAAACAGGAAGTTTGTCAACCCCTTCCATTCCTGCAGGAGTAACCTCTATACCATCAAAATCTGAACCTATTCCCACGTGTTTAACCCCTACAAGTTTAACTACGTGGTCAATATGGTCTGCAATCTCAGTGAATGAAGGTCTCTCCAGGGCTAACATAGCCTTTTCGGCATCTTGAAGTAATTTTTTGAATTTTTTTGGATCTTCACGATATCTATCCTGAGCCTCTTCAAAAGCATCACAAAGCGGCCAGAAATCCTTTGCATAATCACTGTTAAGAAAAGGGGGATAGAAATTTATCTGAATTACCCCCCCGTTTGATGCAAGATCAACTATCATCTGGTCTGTAAGATTTCTGGGATGGTTTGCGATAGACCTGCAGCAGGAGTGAGTAGCTACAACAGGTTTGGTTGTGTATTTGAGAACATCATAAAAAGATTGGTCAGATATGTGGGATACATCAATCAGCATACCCAATCTATTCATCTCTTTTACCACTTCAATTCCAAAAGGGCTGAGTCCGTTCCATCTTTTATCTTTTGAAGCGCAAGAGTCACATATCTCATTATCTGCAGCGTGGCACAAAGTCATATAGCGAATACCCATATCATAGAAAAGCCGTAACAAGCTTAGATCCTTTTGAATAGGGGCACCATTCTCCATCCCGATAAAGACTGAACCTAATCCCATCTCTCTGTTTCTGTATGCATCTTCTGCTGAGAATGCCATTGTTACTTTGTCACTATTGGATTCTACAGCATCGAATGTTCTGGCAATTAACTGTAACGCTCTGCGTGTAGCTGCATCGGGTTCAAGTTTTCCGGAGGTGTAGATAGCGAAAAAGACAGCGTCAAGCCCCCCCTCTCTCATCCTAATAAAATCAAAATGCCCTTTATGCAATCTCTCTCCAAGATTAGCTCCATCAATAAGAACCAGTGGAGTATCACAGTGAGAATCAAGCACAAAGGCACTTTGATGTAATTTTTTATAACTCATATTATCTTTATTTTAATTATTAAAGATAATAAATAGAGTTATAATTGTGTTAATTTATCTTTTTAAATGATGATACGGAACTGATATCTACGCTTTTAATTTGAGGGTCTCCCTTGTATGCGATATTTGATCCTCCGTTAGAGCGAGCACCTATTGTTTTTGTAACGAAAACCTTAGCATTAGATACTCCGGAGAGCTCAATATCCATCTCTTCAACAGGAAAATCAAAGGAGTCAAAATTGCAGGCTCCCGACGCTTCAAGTGCAACTCTCTTTGCACCAGAGCCAAGAAGCTTAAGATTTACTGCCCCGGAGAGAGAGAGCTCTGCAAATTCAAATAAGCCGTTAAATTCAATTTTTGATGCTCCGCTTCCACTGAGTTTGAGACCACCAATCTCCTGGTTTATGTTTGCTTTTGATGCCCCGGAAATCTCATATGAGGCAGTTTTGATATTACCGTTTATAGTAATCGATGATGCACCGCTCAATACAATTCGGGCACTTTGAGAGTTAATCTGAAGCCCTTTTACGCTTGTGGCACCGCTAATTTTGGCTTCAAATTGTTCGGGCGAAAATGAGGAGTTCGTAAATAGCCTGGATGCACCCGACAAATTTAGAGATACCAAATCTTTTATATAAACAGTTACTTTTATTGGTTTACCCTTTTTATCTTTTAAATTTGAAGGAACTTTGCTGGTATCATAATTAAGATTAAGAGTATTTCCAGAAACATTGACCTTAATAAATTCAAATAGCTGAACATCTTCTGTTTCAATGATTACTCCTTCATTTGAGCCTTTTATCAGCTCAATTTCAAAGATTCCGGATGCATTAAATCCGTCATAGCCGGAGACTTTATACTCCTTTTTTTGCGTCTGTGCAAACATAGTTAATGCCAGAGCAAGTAATGTGAATAGTGAGAGAACTCTTTTCATTTTTATAATTTTTAAATGTTTTTTTTTCGGTTAGTTTAATTTATTTAATAACTATTAATTTAATAATTGAGATACATATCCTCTTAATTTTTCTACTCCATTAATTTTAGGACAATAGTATTGCTGACTTAACTGTGACTTTGTTATTTTGTCAAGCTCCATTGGAAGCTGATCTTCAAAAGGGATAGCCTCATTAACAAGTTCATCGAGAGTATTAATTACAATGTCTTTATTGTAAGAGTCTAATCTATCAGCCATTAAGTAGACCTCAGAACTTCTGCTTTTGAGTACAGATTTATAATCTGCAAGGCCATCGGGACAGCCGTTTTCAACACTATCTTTTAAGATAAACGGGGTTAAGATCAAAAAAGCTACCACTGAGGCTGCGCAAAGATATAAGGCGACTCGTAAGTAATCTCTTACTACAACCTTGTCTGCTAAGACTCTTTTTAAAAACCTCTCTTTGTGTCCGACAGGAAGTTCTTCATTTTCGAAGATCTCTCTGTTATTTTCAATTAATTGTTTTAAATTATCCATAAACCCTCCTAAATCTATTAGTTACACTTCATTTTTTCTATCTCTTCTCTTAATCTCGCCTTTCCTCGTATAAATTGAGTTCTGACTGTTACCTCTTTTAGCTCAGTTATTTGGGCAATCTCTTCATAATCATATCCTTCAAACAAAGAGAGAGAGAGTATCAACCGGTAACCGGCAGCAAGATTATTCAACGCACTCTTTACCATCTCTGCAGTTACACCTTTGTAAGAGTACTCTTCATCCTCATTAATCTCTTGCTCTTTTATATCTCTTTCAATAACTGTCATCTCGTGAGAACCTCTTCTCCTGAGAGTGTCTATTGCCTGATTTATACACACCCTAGTAAGCCAGGCATCTCTCTCTCTGTCATTTAGAAACTTATCATCTCTTGCAAAGAACTTTAGCAGAGTGTCGTGCATAACCTCCTCTGCGTCAAAAGAGTTATTAAGGATTCTCATAGCAGTAAAGTATAGCCTCTTATGGCACTCTTCGTAAATCTTCTCCTGATATGAGAGATCTCTTTTAATAAATGTATTTAAGTTAAGTTTCATTAAACAGTTTCTCTACCAATTAAACGAAATTGAATCTCACTTGTTGCACAATTGATAACATTTTTTTTACATCTACGAAAATAATATATTTTTGTCACCTAAATAATTTATTTAAGCCTACTTAAAAATACGTTTCTAATGAACAATTCAATTCACAATTTTCCAATTCCGGCAAATGAGCCAATAAAAGAGTATCTCAAAGGAAGTCCGGAGAGGTTAGCACTGGAGATAGAGCTAAAGAGACAATCTGAAACTGTCCTGGAGATACCGCTTATCATAGACGGTAAAGAGGTATTTACAAACGATACAGGCAAGGTTATAATGCCACACAATCATAAGCACACTTTAGCGATTTTTCATAAGGCAGGCGAGAAGGAGATAAAAATGGCAATTGACTCTGCTGTTAGGTCGCAAAAAATATGGTCAGACCTAAACTGGACCACAAGAGCATCTATAATGTTGAAGGTTGCCGAACTTCTTACCATAAAATATCGTGCAGTTGTAAATGCAGCTACAATGCTGGGACAGAGTAAGAATATCTATCAATCGGAGATAGATGCTGTATGTGAAGCTGCAGATTTTTTAAGATTCAATATCTCTTTTGCAACAGACATATACAAAAACCAGCCTATTTCATCTTTTAATCAATTAAATAGAATGGAGTACAGAGCATTGGAAGGATTTGTATTTGCTGTAAGTCCTTTTAACTTCACATCAATAGCATCCAATCTTAACCTATCTCCGGTGATGATGGGAAATGCCACAATATGGAAACCTGCTACAACATCCATTTTATCAAACTACTACTTGATGAAAATCTTTATGGAGGCAGGAGTACCGGCAGGCGTTGTGAATTTTCTGCCTGGCAGTGGTGCTCTAATAGGCAAACATATAATGGAATCCAGAGATTTGGCAGGTATTCATTTTACTGGGTCTAACGCTACTTTTAACTCTTTGTGGAATTCAGTCGGAGATATGCTGACCAAATACAAATCATATCCAAGATTGGTGGGAGAGACAGGTGGTAAGGATTTTATCTTTGTTCACCCAAGTGCAAATCCAAAAGAGGTTGCCGTCGCTGCTTTTAGCGGAGCTTTTGAATATCAGGGTCAGAAATGCTCTGCAGCCTCAAGAATCTATATCCCGGAATCATTATGGCCGGAGATAAAGAGCGAGATAATTAAACTATCCAAAGAGGCAAAAATGGGTGACGTTTGCGATTTCAAGAATTTTGTAAATGCTGTCATTGATGAGTCTTCATTTGACAACATTGTTTCTTATATAGAATTTGCAAAAGAGTCCGACGAAGCCGAAATTATATTTGGAGGAGATTATAACAAATCAGTCGGTTACTTCATCTCTCCAACTTTGATTAAGACCGTAAATCCTCATTTCAAATCTATGGAAGAGGAGATTTTCGGACCTGTACTCACTGCCTATGTTTATGAGAATTCAAAAGTCGAAGAGACACTTAAACTTTGTGATGAAACTTCTCCATATGGACTTACAGGGGCTGTATTTGGAAGCGACAGACTGGCTGTGGCAGAGATATGCAACCGTTTGAGATATTCTGCCGGAAATTTTTATATAAATGATAAACCGACAGGAGCTGTGGTAGGTAAACAACCTTTTGGAGGGTCAAGAGGCTCCGGCACAAATGATAAGGCGGGCGGAAGCTTTAACCTGATAAGATGGGTAAGTCCAAGAACAATCAAAGAGACTTTTATCTCTCCTACAGATATCTTCTATCCCTATATGAAAGAGGATTGATTACAAGCTAATTAAAACTGAAACTGCTCCTGCTTCGGGAAAAGACCAAAAAGACCACCCGTATGTATGAAGAGAATATTATCCGACGATTTCATATTGCCGGATTTTATCTCATTATATAGTCCTATCATAGCTTTTGCAGTATAGACCGGATCTAAAACAACAGCCTCTTTGGAAGCCAGATATTTAATAAATTCAAGCTCGGATGGTGTACTTAAAGCATAGCCGATACCTGTATACTTATCGTTAATTTCAATTTCATTTTTAGATATTTCCACAACTTTATCTAAATGTACCTGAGCTTCAAGGTTAATTTTATCTATCTGATTGACAAAATATTCACTATCGTCGCAAACTGCAAAACCGATAACTCTTTTATTTAAGTTGTAATATCTATTTGCAAGAGAGAGCCCGGAGTAAGTTCCTCCCGATCCGACAGCTACAACCAGGGTATCAAATTTAACACCTAATTCATCTTCTTGTTTAACAATCTCTTCCATTGCAGTGAAGTAACCCAGCGAGCCAATGCCGTTTGATGCCCCTTCCGGAATAATATAACACCTCTCCCCCATTGCCTCTTTTTCATCTGCAATACTCCTCATTATCTCATTTCGCGACAGTTTGTACTCTTGAGGAGTGCAAAATCTTATCTCAGCTCCGAAGAGTTTATCAAGAAACAAATTACCCTCAATTTTAGGCTCTTCACTAATTCTCAGAAGTAAAACAACCTTAAGACCAACCATTGTTGCTGCAGCTGTAGTTGCACGGCAGTGGTTGGACTGTACACCTCCGGTGGTAATAACCATTGTAGCCCCTTTATCAAGAGCCTCCTTTAAAGAGTATTCAAGTTTTCTGATTTTATTTCCGGAGATCTCGCTACCGGTTTGATCATCCCTTTTTAAATAGATATTAACCCCAAGATCTTCGGATAATCTGTTAGCTCTAAAAATAGGGGTTGGTAAGTTTGCCAGGTTCAACTTAGCTCTCATAGCTCATTCAGTTATAAATTCTAATTCTGCAAAGTTAAGATTATATGATGACAGAGATTACCCTTTTGAATATTTTTAGCTACTTTTGAAGATTAAATAATAAGGTATGAAAAAAATCATCCACTCTATAATAACCCTTAGCTTATTCGTTGTTTGTAATTTCACATATGCCCAAAAAGTTGAGATCTTCCGTTTTTTACCTATTGCAGATACTTTGCAGAAAGTGCTTAAAAATAGCGCTTTCGTTGTGGGTAAAATAAAACTGGACTCTGTTGTTACATCCGACAAATCAATTAGTCTATTTTTCAACTCTGCACTTTCGGAGTATCCGTTTAGAGAAGAGAGTACCAACTATTTGTACACTAGGGTATCATCTATGCTGCCTGCGGAGCTCAGTGGGTATAACATAAAGTTAATTTCAAATGGATCTGCAATTGAAGAGATGATTCCCCCTCTTTATAGCAGTAAAGAGAGTACAAAAAAACCACGTGAGATTAAATCTGCCCTGAAAAAACTTGATAAAAAGGAGAGCCTGGTTACCAATAACTCAAAACCATACCTTATAACCCACGGGCTTCAAAAACGCCATCTTGCTATATGGCAGAGTCACGGCTACTACTTTGAACAGAAGCTTTTAAGATGGGAGTGGCAGAGAGCAAGAATATTTCAAACAGTAGAAGATCTCTACACTCAATCCTATGTTGTTCCATTTCTTGTACCAATGCTTGAGAATGCAGGAGCAGCGGTTATGCTTCCAAGAGAGAGAGATGTACAGCTGAATGAGGTAATTGTAGATAATGACACTCCTTTCTCCGGATATAGTGAATTTAGCGAAGATAATAGTTGGATGAACTCCGGTATACCGGGATTTGCTAACCCGAATAGTCAATATTTGAGCGGAGAAAATCCATTTACAATGGGTAGCAGCCGTTTGTCTACAACGAAAAAAAAGGGGAGTGTGAGTTATGCGAAATGGACTCCTCAAATTCCTCAGAGCGGGGAGTATGCTGTCTATGTATCCTATCAAACTCTTCCATACAGCACTTCACAGGCAAATTATATTGTCAAGCATACAGGTGGTGAGACCTCTTTTACCGTTAACCAAAAGATGGGAGGAGGTACCTGGATATATCTGGGAACCTTTACATTTAAAGAGGGACAAGATTCGGGACAGTATGTATCACTCTCCAATTTAACTGAAAAAAATGGAGAGATTGTTTCTGCCGACGGAGTAAAATTTGGAGGAGGTATGGGCAATATAGCGCGTAAACCATCTGAATTTGGTTATGAACCTAACAGGAAAAGCTCATCTAATGAACCCATTATAAAAGTTGTACTGGATTTGGATGTCAATCCGCAAATCAGCAACTACCCAAGGTTTACCGAGGGTGCAAGATACTGGCTTCAATGGGCAGGCTTTAACGATACAATTTATTCGCCCAACAAAAACGCAAATGACTATAACGACGACTATATGTCCCGGGGAAGATGGGTAAATGTAATTAGCGGAGGATCCGACAAAAACCCACAAGAGAGAGGATTAAATATTCCTGTAGATTTAGCATTTGCTTTCCACACAGACGCCGGAACAACTCTCAATGACTCAATTATAGGAACATTAGGTATATACACCAGATTTTCTAACGACTCTGACAAATTCCCGGACGGATCTCCAAGGTTTCACTCCAGATACCTTACAGATCTTATACAGACTCAGATTATTGATGACATCAAAGCCCTCTACGATCCTATATGGCAAAGAAGAGGTATTTGGGACAGATCCTACTCTGAATCAAGGTCTCCTAAGGTGCCTACAATGCTTCTGGAGCTGCTGTCACATCAGAATTTTGCAGATATGCGCTACGGACTTGATCCAGACTTTAGGTTTAACGTAAGTCGTTCTATATACAAAGGTATGCTGAAGTTTATCAGCCAAGAGTCCGGAATCCCTTATATAATTCAGCCATTGCCTGTTAATGGACTCATGAGCTCCTTTAGTAACGACACTCTTACACTTCGCTGGAGTGCGGTTGAAGATCCTCTTGAGCCCACTGCCAAACCTGACAGATACATTGTATACACAAGAGTTGATGGAGGCGGTTTTGATAACGGGGTGGTCGTTAATAATCAATTTCATCAATTGATACCTGAAAAAGGGAGAATATACAGCTTTAAGATATCTGCTCTGAATGGAGGTGGCGAGAGTTTTCCCTCTGAGATTGTTTCTGCATATAAAGCCCCTTTTGAAAAGGGTAAAGTGCTAATAATAAATGGTTTTGATAGAGTATCAGCACCATACTCATTTGCTTCAAAAGATAGTTCAATTGCCGGTTTCTTTGATCATATAGATGGAGGAGTTCCATATATTAAAGACATCTCGTTTATAGGGCGTCAATATGAGTATAGAAGAGATATTCCTTGGATGGATGATGATTCTCCGGGATTTGGTTCATCTTACGCAGATTACGAAACAAAAGTTATAGCCGGTAACACTTTTGACTATCCTTATGTACACGGAAAAGTCTTTGCAAAAGCTGGTTACTCATTTGTATCAATGAGCAGAGATGCTCTCCTTAACTACAAAATTGATAATTCGGAGTACTTCATCACCGACATAATATTAGGAAAACAGATGAAAACTAAAATAGGAAGGGGTGTAAAAGATGGAAGATTCGAAGCATTTCCTGCCCATTTAAGGGATTTCATCTCTGATTATACAACTTCAGGAGGAAATCTACTCGTTTCGGGTGCTAATGTCGCAACTGACCTTTGGGACAACATCGACACTGCCAGAGTTTCTAAAAACTTTGCTACAGAGGTACTTAAATACCAATGGAGAACAAATAATGCCAGTAAAACCGGTGAGGTTAAGGCTGTCCAGTCTCCTTATAATTTTACCGGGAGATATAGTTTTCATACACTACCAAACGAATATGTATATTGTGTAGAAGCTCCGGATGGAATAGAGCCCGTTGGGAAAGATGCCTGGACAATATTCAGATATGCAGATAACAACATCTCTGCGGGTGTAGCGTACAGCGGAAGTTATAAATCGGTTGTGTTAGGATTTCCTGTCGAGACACTTAAAGAGGAGATTCAGATATTTAACCTGATAAATTCCGTTATACTCTTCTTTAAAGGTGTTCGTTAGTCTGTCTATTTGTCAGATTATTGTCACTTTTAATATTTGGTACATCTTTTGACCAGATTACTGCATAAATTTAAAATTATAAGTTATGCATAAAGGAACAATTGGCGTTACAACCGAGAACATCTTCCCAATCATTAAGAAATTCCTCTACTCAGACCACGAAATCTTTTTAAGAGAGTTGGTTTCTAATAGTGTAGATGCAATTCAAAAGGTCAAAGCTCTCTCCTCAAGCGGAGAGTTTAAAGATGAGCTCGGAGATCTTCGAATTAAAATATCTTCTGACGAAAAGAAGAGTACAATTACTGTAAGTGATAACGGCATAGGAATGACAGAGGAGGAGGTGCAAAAGTATATAAATCAGATTGCGTTTTCCAGTGCCGGAGAGTTCCTCGATAAATATAAAGACCAGTTAAACAACATTATCGGCCATTTTGGATTGGGTTTTTACTCCTCTTTTATGGTTGCAAAAAAGGTTGAAATTCAGACGCTATCCTGGAGAGAGGGGGCAGAGCCGGTTAAGTGGAGTTGTGAAGGGACCCCGGAATATCAGATTACTAAAGGTAAACGCAAAGAGAGGGGTACAGATATTATTCTTTATTTGGACGATGACTCTAAGGAGTATGCCCAGGAGTCAAAGATTAACTACCTTCTAAACAAGTATTGTCGTTTTCTGCCTATTGAGATTGCATTCGGCAAAGAGAAGGAGTGGAAAGAGGGAAAAGAGATAGAGCTTGACAGAGATAAGATTATTAATGATACAACACCACTTTGGACAAAAAAACCGTCAGATCTTAAAGAGAGTGATTATATGGAGTTTTATCGAAAACTCTATCCGGCGCAGGAAGATCCTCTATTTTATATACATCTTAATGTAGACTATCCTTTCACGCTTACCGGTATACTCTATTTTCCAAAAATCAAAGATAAAGTTGAGGTTTCAAGAAACAAGATTCAACTTTACTGTAATCAGGTTTATGTAACAGACTCGGTTGAGAGCATTGTTCCGGATTTTCTTACTCTGCTTCACGGTGTGATTGACTCCCCGGATATACCTCTTAATGTATCCAGAAGCTATCTCCAATCTGACGCAAATGTTAAAAAGATATCAAATCATATTACAAAAAAAGTTGCTGACAGACTTGAAGATCTCTTTAAAAATGAGAGAGAAAAACTAGAAGAGAAGTGGGATAATCTTAAACTGTTTATAGAGTACGGAATGCTTTCAGACGAGAAGTTCAGTGAAAGGGCAGAGAAGTTTGCTCTGCTGAAAAGCTCTGACGAAAAGTTTTTCAGTTATGATGAGTACAGAAAACTTATAGAGCCAAACCAGACAGACAAAAACAAGAGATTAGTATATCTCTACTCTACAAGTAAGCAGGATCAGTATTCGTACATCGAGAGTGCGAAAAGTCGCGGCTACGATGTACTTCTATTCGATAGTCAGCTGGATGCTCATTTTGTAAACCATCTTGAGAGCAAATTTAAAGAATCAACATTTGCAAGGGTAGACTCAGATCATATTGACAAACTGGTGCTTAAAGAAGATCGCTCGCTGCCAGATATCTCTGCAGATGAGATGAGTGATATTACAAACGCATTTGAAGCAGTGCTCCCATCGGGGCCACATTACAGCTTAACTGTAGAAAATATGGGCGAAAATGACGGTGCCGTTCTTATAACTCAATCGGAGTTTATGAGACGTTACCGGGAGATGTCTGCTCTTGGAGGGGGGATGAACTTTTATGGATCACTTCCGGAATCCTACAATATCTCGATTAATAATAATCACCCCATCATAGCTAAGATATTTGAGGATAAGAGAGAAAAACTTAACGAAAGCATTAATGAACTCTCAAAAAAGATTGAGGAGCCCAAATCTCGGTTAGATGAGATAAAGGCGAAAATAGGCAGCAAAAAGACAGATGAGATTGATACTGCAGATAAAGATGAAAAAGAGAGACTGGAAGAGGAGCTTCGCAATATAAATGAGCAACGGAAAGCACTTCTAACAAAGTATGGAAAAGAGAGTGAACTAATTAAGCAGGTTTGCGATCTTGCTCTATTATCAAACGGGATGTTAAAGGGAGAGGAGCTCAGTAGCTTCATAAAGAGGAGTCTCTCTCTAATAAGATAGTATTCGCTATTTCTCCTTAAAGCTTTTCATAAGTTTTAAGGAGATTTTTAATATTAACGACACTGTTTGTTAAGAATTTATTAAGAGAAGTACTAAATCGAATTTCTTTTCGCAAAATTTGCACTCCAAAATAAACTTTATAGACAGTATATAATGAAAATAGACAGATTTTTCCAGTTTTTTGTTGTTAAAGAGAGAAAGTTTTATCCTCTTTTTATTGAACAGGCACAGATTATTAAAGAGTCAGCTATATTGCTAAAGAGGTTATTTGAAGAGAGTAACCGAGATACTCAATGGGAGATCTATCGTGAAATAAAATCAAATGAGACGAAGTGCGACAGAGTTACTTCAATCATTTACGAAGAGCTAAACAGAACTATGATTACCCCTTTTGACAGGGAAGATATTCACCTTTTAGCATCAAAAACAGATACTTTTCTGGATTTTATTCACGATTCGGCTAGAAAACAGGTTATGTACTCTCCAAAAGTTACTCACAAAGATTTGACAACTATTGTTGATTCAATTTGTGAGTTATCGGAGTTGATCTTGAAAATTATGCAAAATCTTGAGTTTATTCCAAAAAAAGGGGAGATGATTACAGATGATTGTAAAGCAATAAAGCAAATAGAACATTCAGTAGACGAAGTATTTGAAAACTTCATATGTTATCTTTTCGAGAATGAAAAAGACGCTATTGAGTTGGTAAAAAGTAAAAACATAGTTCAAGCTCTTGAGGACTCCACAGATAAGGCAAAAGATGTAAGTGATATTATACGTTCTATAATTATTAAGCTTGCCTAAAACTCTACTATTATGCTTATTATTGTAATTGCCGGGGTTTTAATTGCTCTTATTTTTGATTTCTTAAATGGTATGAATGATGCCGCAAATTCAATTGCGACAATAGTATCAACCAGGGTTTTATCTCCTGGAGCGGCTGTTCTGTGGGCTGCTTTTTGGAATTTTGCCGCCTTTTTTATCTTTGGAGTAAGCGTTGCGAAAACAATGGGAAAGGGCATTATTGAGCCTGATGTGGTAAACGAATATTTGATTCTATCGGCGCTAATCGGTTCTGTTGTCTGGGTTTATGTTTGTACACACTTTGGATTGCCAATAAGTGTTTCACACGCATTAATCGGGGGAATGATAGGTCCTGCATTGTTTATTAATGGAACAACAGCTCTAATATCTTCCGGAATATTTAAGATTGCTATTTTTATAGTTCTCTCACCACTTATAGGGATGATTTTAGGATTTTTAATAATGAGTCTCACTCTTTTCCTTTTTAGAAAAAGGCATCCTGTTAAGGTTGAGGGTACATTTAAAATTTTACAACTCTTCTCCAGTGCTGTGTTTAGTCTCGGACACGGAGGTAACGATGCTCAAAAAACGATGGGAATAATTGCAATTCTTCTCTTTAGTGTTGCCGGCTCTAATGAGTTCATCTCAAATAATCTATATGATATAGAAAAGGGATTTCACGTTCCCGGATGGCTTACAATCACCTGTTATGCAGTGATTTCTCTTGGAACTATCACAGGGGGATGGAGGGTAATTAAAACTCTTGGAGATGGTCTTTCGAAATTGAAGCCTATTCACGGATTCAGTGCCGAAACTGCAGGAGCCTGTACACTAATCGGTACAGCTGTATTAGGAATTCCGGTTAGTACAACACACACAATAACCGGATCTATAATCGGAGTTGGAATGACTAAGGGATTCGCCTCAATCAAATGGAAAACGGCAAAAAAAATAGTTTCTGCCTGGGTATTAACGATTCCTGCTACAATGGTAATCTCCGGAATAATTTATGTGATTTTGCATAATTTTATTAAATAATTGTACCTACTGATAGTAACCGATATCTTCTACCATTTTATGTAGCATCTCAATTCTCTGTGAAGAAACTTTAGGAGCTAGTGAACAGGCAGTACTGAGAATAAAACCCCTACCCTTCATTCCGGTTTCAATTATTTTTTTAACAACCTCGTAAGCTTTTCTATCATCTGCGAAAAGAAGTGTATTAACGGAGTCTATGTTACCTTTAATAAACATTGAGTCTCCAATTCTGGAAAAAGCATTTGCAAGGTCTACATTTCCTACCGGTTCAGGATCCAGACACTCGAGACCGGATGAGCCGGAGTCTCTCATAAGTTCAAGTCGATCATCAATATGACCACAAGTGTGGATGTATGTAAATTTGCCTTTGGCTTTGATTCTTGATATTATTATACTTTCGAATGGTAGAACAAATTCCGAGTAGTGCTCCGGAGAGATAAACCCCATTCCGGCAAAAGGAGAGGATATTTTAATCGCATCTATACCACAATCACACATTTTTTCCGCGAGATCTGCAATGTTTTCTGTGAATTTTTCAAGAATTTTCTTGCATTTTTCCGGATTCATAATTAACGAAATAAGTCCCTGTTCGTATCCTAAAAGATCCAGCAGATAATCGAATGGGGATGTAATCTCACCGTGAATTGAGTATTTGTCACCTACAAGCTCCCTTAAATATCCGAATATTTCAAATGGATACTGTGAGTCTATTTTAAAATAGAGATCTTGAGATACAGGAATATAGTCAATGAAATCGGGTACATCCCTTGACAAGTCAATATCGTCGATTAATTTTTTCTCTATCTTATTGTTATATTTTACCATTGGCAGGTCGTTCCAGGAGTGTATCTCAGTACGATCTTTAAACACCACCTCCTCTTTTCCCTCCTCAATTTTTCTTATGGAGAGAATCTCATCTCTCCACTGTGGAGAGTGTCCGTGCAGGCTTACAAGAATTCCATCAAAGGAGAATCTCTCGCATAGATCTGCCAATCCAACAGAAAAAAGTCTTCCATCATACCAGAACTCAGCCGGTGAGGGTTTTAGTTGTTGCATCATTGCGCCAATACTAAACTGGCACATCAGAGGCACTCTGTCCGGTTTACGCAAAGACATTGCCTCTATTACTCTCTCTCTGGGTGTCATTTTCATAAAATATATTTTTCTCTGTAAAGACATTTATCATCTCTACACAAATTACAATCGTATTTGTGAAATCTAACATCTGACCCAATTGCCACAGCACCACTAATAGATTTAACAGGGGTCATTAAAAATGAATCTGTAAGCTGAACACCACAAGGATTGGGAGGAAGGTAAGAGAAAAGGGAGCCTTGATCTTTAGTGCTCCACTGACAGTAGCCGGGGCTATATCTGTTTGAGAACTTCATAGATAGTGATTCTGCGTGAGCTGCAATTTTCAAATGGAGAGAATCTGCTGCCAGCTCAGTATATTCTGAAGCTAAAAGATCTGATAGAAAATAGAGCAGTGGATCGCCTCTATATCTATCTTGAAGCTCCACATATCCTTTACCCAAAGTTACAACGAAAATAGAAAATAACTCTGCTTTCTTAAAATAGCCCGAAATTCGTTTTCCCATATCCAGATTGACCTCACTTGCAGGTAAATTAACAAAGCCCCCAATGGCTTCAATAGATGAAAATGAATTGATCAGGTGATTTATCTCCTCTTCAAATCCGGTACCGGTCTTAAGTTGAAACTCCTTTAAATTCAGTTTAAGATCTGAGACAAAAAAAGAGTATTTGAAAAAATTTCTCATTAAGCGAAATGATTCGTTAAAGATGAGATTTTATCATACTCTCCAATTACTATAATCTCAGATTTTTCAAGAGGATTGTTATATGGAATTATCTCAACATTCCCATTTTCGGCTCTAAGAGCAAGAGTTTCATTTTTATCGTTGAGTATGTATCCTTTTGCTTTGAAACATCCGGCTAATAGAGGCGTTAATTTTGTAATCTCCTCTTCACTATAATTTCTATCTGAAGTAAGTACTCTGGTAGTGAAATAGTTTTCATCCTGTAATTCGAAATCTTCAGATGAGATAATATTTATCTCCTCTTTCGGAATATCGGAGTAGGTCGTCGGGATAATATCTGCAAATGGATTAATATTTGATATCCAGGACTCAATCTTTTTAAAGTTGTAACTCTCAATAATCTCCTCAGGAGATTCAAGTCTATTAAGTTTGTCGTATTTGTTTAATATTACGGTATCTGCGTGCTTAATCTGATTGCGAGTGTTTTTGAGAAAAGTTACTTCGTGATAGAATCTTGAAGCATCCACAACTACATATAATTTAGATAGATACAAAAGTTTTTCCAATAGTGGAGATTCAAGAAGTTTAATAATTTTTAATGGATCTGAAAGCCCGGAAGTTTCAATAAAGATAATTTCGGGTTTTTCTCTATCAATAAAATTGGAAAGGTTTGGTATAAAGTCCTCTGATTGTGACAAGCAGATATGTGAACCTCTGCTTACCTCCATAAGTGAGAACTCAATATTGCTTTGATTTAAAAACTCTGATTCAATCCTAGAGAGACTAAACTCGTTCTGGATAAGGCCAATTCTCTTTTTAGAACCTAATCGGTCAAGAATGATTTTTAAAAAAGTAGTTTTTCCACTTCCTAAAAACCCAAATAAAAGATATAGTGGAACTGATTTCATATAAGAGTTTATTTTATATTACCAAGATATTCAACTGCAGTTTGAGGGTTCTGAGCGTAAAAATCTGCTCCGATTTTTTTTGCGAAATCACTACTTAGAGGAGCACCACCAACAATAATTTTTTGTTGAGGATAGATAGATTTTATCTCCCTTACCGATCTCTCCATTGACTCCATAGTAGTTGTGAGAAGTGCAGACATTCCAAGGACAGACCCGGGATTATCTCTTATTGCTTCTATAAATTGTTCCGATTTAACATCTACACCTAAGTCCAAAACACTCCATCCAGACCCCTCTATCATCATTGATACTAAGTTTTTACCAATATCGTGAAGATCTCCGGCAACTGTTCCTACAATAAAAAGTCCCTTTTGTTTTAACTCTCCGGATGCAAAATATGGCTTTAGATGATGCATAGCGCTACTCATAGCTTTTGCCGACATAAGAACCTGCGGAACGAAAAGTTTTTTCTCTTTGAACAACTCCCCGACAACTCCCATTGCGGGAATCATTGCTTTTGTAAGAATATCATTGGCATTAAGCCCGTCCCTTAGTGCTTCCATTGTAAGTTCGTCGGCTCCGGGTTCGCCTTTCATTTCGGGAGGATAGGGAGATTTTGAATCTATCTTCCCTTTCTGAATGCAAAATGATATTTTATCTATATAGCTATCCATATTCAGAGGTTTTAGACAAATTTAATAAAAAAATGAGGGTAGATCATAGTCTTACCCTCTCAAATATTGCATTTGGAATTAATCTTAAAAAAAGAGCAACAAAAAACCATCTTTTTGTAATATAAACAACCCCTTTTCTTCTTTTAACAGCAGATAGTATCTGAACAGAACTCTTCTGCACAGGTGCTATCCAAAAAGCCCCCTCTCCGTTTCCCATCGCAGTGTCTACAAACCCGGGCCTGATATCGGTAATCGATATTTTATTGCCGTCACATCTCGATTTCTGTCGCAGGGCCTCCATATATCTCATCTGAAAAGATTTAGATGCTGAGTATGATGGCGACATAGAGAACCCGCGAAATCCTGCAATAGATGTTATAGCTGAGAGATATCCCCCACCCCTTTTTTCAAAGTATTTATACGCCCAGTTTATAACGGTAGTGAAGCCTGTTACATTAGTATTGAGTGTCATAATCTCATAAGATAGCTCAAGCTCAGGATTTCTTTTTCCTGTTCCGGAACTTAAAATAAAGAGCTCTACATCCCCAAGTTGATTTGCAAGTTCACTCAAATTTGACTCAATATTTGAATAATCATCTACATCAAAACTTTTTACAACATATGAGTTTGGTGCAGTATTATACAGATCATTCAACAGAGCCTCCCTTCTTCCGGTAATTCCCACTACATATCCATCCCTCACAAGCAGCTCAGCCAGCCCTTTTCCAATTCCCGAAGAGGCTCCAACAACAATTGCTCTTTTATCCATAAGGTCTTTGATTTATTATTTTAAATAACAAATTTAGACATTTAACCGAATAGAGAATCTACTTTAATAATTAACTACAAATCTGGAATCGGTAAAAATATCTCCATAGTACAAAATTGTATCATCACTGAGGTAGAGATCTACTCTGTTATCTTCGCTTTCTGAGTCAAAGAGGTCATTTGCCAAGAAAAAAACCGAACTAAAATCTTTTGTATTCATAATTTTTGATTTGAATTATGATACAAAAATAGTTTGGCATTTTGTCAACTTATGTCAATATGCTAAAATTCATACCTGACAGAGAGAACAGGAACCATTCCCACACTTGTTGAATAAGATTCAACAATCTTTCCCGACAGATATGAAAACCTATTTCTAGTGATGTTTTTTCTGTTTGTAAAATTTTGAATTTCAGCTAGAAATGTCCAAGAGCTTTTCAATCTGTTTACTTTATAGCTTATTCCAATGTCTGCCCTCATATAGGGTGGCAGTTGTTTCCCGTATGTACGGAATATATCATAAACAACCCTTTTTCTGCTCAATGACAGATCCATATCTACGGGAGTATATCTGTATCCCCCGCGTAAAAAGCTTCTTAGATTAATACCTAAAATGTTCTGTCTACTCCTTCCTACGACAAACTCTTTTCCTGAGACAAAGTTGAATATAAAGCCGTTGTTAAAGTATGTATTGTACCACCTTTTATTTGGGGCCTTATATTTTGAATCAAATAGTGATGATGAGAGCAAGAAGTAGAAGCTTCTGCTAAAATCTTTCTCTATTGTAATCTCTAGACCAGTATTGTATCCAACACCATCATTGTTCAATATTTGATCCGGAATTCCGTGGGTAGAGTTTATTATTGAAAACTGGCTTAATGGGTTAACAGAAGAGGGTATTTTGCTAAGGCTCTGATAATATGCTTCAATAGAAAAAGTTGCATCTTCTGCCGGCATAACATTGTAACCTACTGTAAAGTGAAGAGAACGCATTGCCTTTAAGTTGAGGTTCTGTTCATCTCTTAAGTTGCCGGTTGTTTTTACCTTGTAGTTATATACTGACAACGGTTCAATTTTGGAGTGAAATCCCACACCTGCCAATATCTCCTGATTGTTTTTCAGCTGTAATTTGATTCCGGCCCTTGGCTCAATTAACACCTCATCTGTAACCCCACTGAAGAAGAGGTTAACTCCAGCATTAATTTCAATACTCTTAAATGGATTGTATTTCCATTGTAAACTTGCATTTGTGTAGTTCCCGTTAGCTCTCTTGTCGATGAGAGTGTCCTGTTTTTGTTGAGTTAACACTCTTTTAGCAAACATTTCGCCTGAAATGTAGTTTTGATTATATGTAGCTCTAAGAGTATTTCTGCTGTTGAATTTAGAATTTAGAAGCATAGAGACTCTCAACGATGGATACTCATATCTTTCAAGATAGTTTAGACTTTTATTAAATGAAGCATCAATAACATTCTCCTCCATACTCTCCTTCTGGTATGTAAAACCGACTGTAGTTCTAATATAGGTTCCTATTTCCGGGAAAATCATAAAATGTTTAATACCCGCAACAGCAACCATATAGTTGTAAATAAACTCACTCTTGTCCTCTATGGCTGAGGTCTGCTCGTTAATATTAACTTCATCTCCAACTAGACTGCTGCCACCGATACTAAAGAGTTCAAATGTGCCAAATCCTTTTGTCGGAACCGAGGTTTTAAAGGCCCAGTCAAATGCTCTGGGAGTAATCGCAGCATATTTAAAATCTATAATCTTTAGTTTCTGTAAAAATGAAAAATTGGAGTATCTTATATTTCCAAACCAAGAGCCCCCGTTTCTAAAGCCTGTAGGGCCCTCTGCAGATATCTCCGCGCCAATAACACCAACTCCAAAAGAGAACTCTTTTTTTGAGTTATTTCCGCTTCTTAATGTAAGATCCAACACCCCGGAAATTGCATTTGAATACTCTGCCGGAAAGGCGGCCGTATAGAAGTCAAATCCTGAAATTGAGTTGGTTGTAATTAAAGAGTAAGCTCCTCCGGTTGTTCCCTGACCATCGGCAAGATGATTCGGGTTTGGAATTTCAATTCCCTCCAATCTCCACAAAAGAGATCTGGGGGAGTTCCCTCTAACAACAATTGAGTTATCTTCATCGCTATTTGTTGCTGCAACACCGGGTAGGTTTGTAACCATACGGAGGGGATCATAATAGCCGCCGGCATACCTGGCTGCATCCTGACTCCTTACTTTTCTGGCACTTACAGTTGCCATAGAGTTGTTACTCTTTTTTTGATCTGAGCTTACTACGGCTTGCTGTATCTCCCCTCTTAATTCGGTAAGTTCAACTGAAATAATAATCTCCTTACCCGAACCTATAAGTATATCATTTACTGATGCAGAAGAGTACCCTATTGCATAGATATTCAGCGAGTGTCTGCCAACCGGAAGCGTTATAGAGAAGCTCCCTGTTGAGTCGGTTACTACTGTTTTTATTCCAACACCCGTCTTATTAGTAATAGTTGCGTGTGAAATTGGCAGGCGGCTCTCTTTATCAAGGATGACTCCGGTTAATTTTTGATTGTATGATTGTCCCGATATACCCCCGTTTATAAACAAGAGTAAGAACAGGAGAGCCGCTGTTTTAAAAGTAGTACCAAAAATATCTCTTATCATTAATTCTTAAACTTGACGATGCCTCTGTTTTTTCTGCCATCTATAAATATATAGAGAGGATTTTCAAAACGAACAACTCTAAGGTGTTTGCTTTCAAAGTGAGGCTCCATCGAATTCAGAAGTTGGGAGTTAAAGATACCGTCACCCACATAAGGGTTAATTGTTAAGTAACCAATTCCGAAAGATGTCAGGTTTTGAAAAAAGTGAGTACCTTGACTCGGCTCAACTCTGAAGTTTTTTAGTCCACACTCTACAATAACTTTTGCCTCAGATATGTGTGGCCATTTTATTGGGATACCCAGCCAAGGGTCGCTTGAACCCCATCTTCCCGGACCTATTAAAATGTAGCTTCTCCCCAACTCTTTCATCTTTGCGTTGACAGAGTTAATCTCCTGTGCAATCTCCACAGTGTGGGCACTGTCAAATGACTCCTCTCTCACATAGACAATATCTTGAATACCCTCAATAGAGCCCATACCCAATGCCATTTCAGCGTAAATAATTGCACTATTTGTATCTACTTCGTTCCAATCCAGAGATTTATTATCATTATTACTACTGATGGGTCTTATCTGCAACAGACTGAAAATAGACTCTTCTCCTTTTGGAACATCCATATTTACAGCAAATTCAATCTCTACCGCCGAGTGCATTTCATTGTGACAGATCCTGAGAAGATCGCTCAGAATCTCTGCAAGCGGCATTGTGTCATATTTGAGAATATGTGAAAAAGTTATAATTTTCCTCCCCTCTTCCAGATTGCTATCCACTATATTCTGACTCTGCATATCCCAGGTTGAGGCTACAAAGTTCATATTTCTGAAATGCTTGACCTGATTTATATCGAATTTATGAAGGTTTACAGAGTCGTTAACAGATGTTTTGAATTCATCAGGTTTAAGATCAAGAGCGTACATCTCATTTTGGGTATCTCTCAGTGAGAGCGCAGGTGTAGATAGCTGCAAAATATGTTTTGGGTGCTTCGGAGAAAATCGCAGGGTCTTACCCCCCTCAACAACCAGTTTACCTAATCCGAATGCCATATTCACAATTCCCTCTTCCGGTTTTTCGGAGCCAATCGGATAGTAGTTTACAGACCTTGCTACACCGGATAGTGTTGGAAAAAAGTACCCGCTGTCTTCTGTTCCAACAACATCCTGAAGCACAACAGCCATCTTCTCTTCACTAAGCAGATTGGATGTAGCCAGGAGATAAGCTCTGCTGGATGAGAAGTAAATTGAAGCGTAGACACTTTTGATAGCCTTTCCCAAAAGCCTTAGCATCTGATCGTTATTTGTAGTATGAGGAATCATATAGGTAGAATATATTCCTGCAAAAGGCTGGTAGTGGGAGTCCTCTAATTTAGAGCTGGACCTTACGGCAATAGGGCCAGTTGCATTTGAGATGTAGACTCTAAGGTCTGCAACCAGAGACTCCGGAAGCCTTGAACTTACAAACTCAGAGAGTATCTCTTCGTCTGAAATATCTGAATTAATCACATATTGAAGTCCGTTTATTTGAATAAATTCGTCAAAATAATCTGTGGCAATAACTACGCTGCGGGGAATCATTATTTTAACTCCTTGGTAACTATTAAGAAGATTGTACTTTTGCAACATATTATTTACAAATGCAATCCCTCTGGCCTTTCCTCCAAGAGATCCCTCACCAAGGCGTGCAAACCATATATAACTATTATAAGAGCCTCTGTCAAAACGGGCAACCACACCGTGTCCGAGCAGACTGCGATACTCTTTTATGGCTTGGACAATATACTCTCTGAGTTCATCAATAGTTTCGAAATGGCTTTGGTGGGCGCTCTTTATTTTAGCGGCTAAAGAGAATAATCCCCTGGAATACATCCATTTAGACAGTCTGTTTCTTGAACCGTGATAGATTAGAATATCTTCAGGAATTTCTGTAACAAGAGACTGAAGATCTTTAAGATCTTTTGCCCGGCCTATTATCTCCCCGGTGATAAGATCTCGGAAGATAAAGTCTCCAAATGCAAACTCATCACTTATATACTCACTTAACTGAATTAAAAGTGTCTTTGAATATTTTTCAAGAAAACCGACTCCCAGTTGGTGTGCAATCTCTCTCATACTCTCTTGAGAAGATTGAAGCAAAAAAGGCATATGAGGATCGTCGCTCTTAATGAGTTTACACAAATCAATGCCGGCATCAAGCTTTTCACTGCTGGCAGGATCATTTTTGTTAATCACAAATGCAACATCGGAGATTACTCCGAGAAGATTCTCTTTGAATTTCTCGTATAGCTCCACCGCCTCGGTATAGTTTGTTGCAAGCAAAATCTTAGGTCTGGCTCTTTTCCGAAGCTTTTGTTGCTGTTCGTTGAGTGCCTCTTTAAGAAATTCGTGACTCTGCTGAAGAACTAGTTTGTATATTGCTGGCAAATATGTGGAGTAGTATCTTATTGAGTCCTCTACCAAAAGAATAGACTGAACACCAGATTTGAGAATATCGTCATCTGCATTCATCCTGTCTTCGAAGAGTTTAATGATTGCAAGAATAAGATCTGCATTGCCGTGCCAGCTGAAAATATAGTCAATACCGGAACGGTCTGCCTCTTCAATCCTCTTGTGCAACTCTTTTGAAAAGTGAGTTAAAAGCACAAACGGAATGGTCTTCTCTTCTCTTTTTAACTCCTTTGAAAACAGAAAAACATCCATATCTCCTATGTTGAACATACTTATAATCAGGTCAAAATCATTATTTGCACTGGCTTTAAGCAGGTTCATAGCTTCTGCAGATGAGGTTACCCAGGTAAAAGTAGGTGGATTACTCAGGTTGAGATCTACATACTCTTTATAGATCTGAACCTCAATCCGGCCATCCTCCTCCAGAGTGTAGGCGTCATAACTGCTGCAAATCATCAATACTTTACGTATTCGTCTTTGCATTAAGCTTTTATAGTTGATATGGGACATATAAAGCTATTGTTGAATTTGGTATAACAGATTATTTGTAGTTGTAAAACCCTACTCCGCTTTTTCTTCCAAGCTGACCGGATCTGACCATTTTGCGAAGGAGCGGGTGTGCTCTGTATTTGTCATCTCCAAATTCGCTATGTAGAACCTCCATAATTGCAAGGCAAACATCTAGTCCAATTAGATCTCCAAGAGCTAGAGGCCCCATAGGATGGTTGGCTCCCATCTTCATTGCCTCATCAATCTCCTCCTTAGTTGCAACTCCCTCAGCTAGTATACCGACAGCCTCATTTACAAGAGGTATTAAGATTCTGTTAACCACAAAACCGGGAGCTTCGTTTACATTTACAGGAGTTTTCCCAATTTTAAGAGCAAGATCGGTAACATATTGCAATACATCCGGGTCTGTGAGTTGTCCTTTAATTACCTCTACCAACTTCATAACAGGTGCAGGGTTGAAGAAGTGCATTCCGATAAACCTCTGTGGACGTTTTGTTGAAGCTGCAATCTCTGTTATTGAGAGTGATGATGTGTTGGATGCAAAGATGGTTTCCGGTTTACATATCTGATCTAATTTTGAAAAAATCTCCTTCTTAAGAGATATATCCTCCAGAACAGCTTCAATAACCAGATCACAACCGGAGCAATCGTTATAATCGGTTGTCTCAGTTATTCTGTCCATTATCTCCTCTTTAACTCCAGGTTCAATTTTCCCTTTCTCCTCAAGTTTAGAGAGATTTTTGAAGATATTTTTATGCCCCCACTCCAGTTCAGATTGAGATACCCCTTTCATCACGACGCTCATACCTGATTGGGCAAATGCCTGAACTATTCCGCTTCCCATTGTTCCTGTACCGATTACACATATTTTCATAGCTGTAAATTATTAATTTGTAGTATTATAAATAAGATTGAATCTTTTATCTGTTTTCAAACTGAGCTTTTCTCTTCTCCAGAAAAGCTTTCATCCCCTCTTTCTGATCTTGTGTGGAGAAACATTTAGCAAACAATTCGGTCTCCAATTGTGACGCGCTTTCGGTTTCATTGTCAACTGCATAGTTAATGGACTCTTTGGAATATCTGATTGCAACCGGAGCGTTTGAAGCTATCATTTTTGCCATCTCAAGCGCTTTAACCATAAGATCTTGAGGTTCTATGATACTGTTTACCAGACCAATTCTTAAAGCTTCGTAAGAATCAATGATTTTTCCGGTGAATATCATCTCTTTTGCCATACTGCTTCCAACCAGTTTTGGCAACCTTACTGTTCCGGAGAATCCCGGGGTAATGCCAAGAGAGACCTCCGGTTGCCCAAATTTTGCCTTTTGAGAAGCTATTCTTATATCGCAAGCCATTGCCAGTTCACACCCTCCTCCCAGAGCAAAGCCGTTTACTGCAGCAATAACAGGTTTTGAAAGAGTCTCAATTTTCCTGAAAAGATATGCTCCTCTCTTGCCGAAAAGTTCGCCTTCATTCTGATCCATATCTGCCATCTCAGATATATCTGCACCGGCAACGAATGATCTTCCGGCACCTGTAATAATCACAACGAGAATCTTCTCATCCTGAGCTATTTTGTCAAATAAATAATCCAACTCATTAATAATTTGTGAGTTAAGAGCGTTTAGTGTGTCAGGATTGTTGATTATTACAGTGCAGATCCCATCCTCTGTACTATATAGGAGCCTCTTGATTTCCATAGGTTAAGCATTAATTTTTAGACCATAAATATAGCTTAATTTTTTAACCTGCTAAAAAGATTGCTCAGATGAAAGGGATGTTTAAGTGTTAGGAAAAAGCTCTCCAAAGTGTGTCTTAAAAATTGCAGAAACTTCACTAAGTGTGGGCTTTTGACCGCTCTCAACCTCTATCGAGGTTACACCTCTGTCTGTGAAACCACAAGGATTTATATGTCTGTAATAATTGAGATCTGTAGTTACATTTAGTGCAAATCCGTGCATCGTCACAAATCTGGATACCTTTACCCCAATTGCACATATCTTCCTGGGTTCATATGCTTCACTCTCTATCCAAACTCCGACAGTTCCCTCAGATCTGCTCCCGGATATTCCGTAATGTGCAATTGTTCTAATAACAGCCTCCTCAAGCCTCCATATATACTCTTTAATTCCAATATTGAACCTCTCCAGATCAATTATTGGGTAACCTACAAGTTGTCCAAATCCGTGATATGTAATATCACCGCCTCTCTCAATTTTGTAGAATTTTGCACCGATTCTTTCCAGCAGTTCATCGTTGAACAACATATTTGCCTTATCGCCATTCATACCGAGAGTATAGACATGTGGATGTTCCAACAGTAGCAGCTTCATATCGCCCTCCTCTCCCCTTTTTTTTGCCTCTACAATGCTATTTAGCAACTCTTTTTGAAGATCCCACGCCTTTTGGTAATCTATAAGTCCCGGCTCTAGTATTTCAATACTATTCATTTTTATATTAGGTTTTATTGGCTGTTATTGCTCTCTCTGCCATATATGAAGATCTTACCAAAGGGCCGCTCTCTGCGTGAGTAAATCCAACAGAGAGTGCTCTCTCTTTATACTTTTCAAACTGATTTGGAGTTATATACTCTGCAACTTCAATATGATTCATAGTAGGTCTTAAATATTGTCCGATGGTTACAACTGAACATCCATTTTCATAAAGATGGTCAAGTGCTTCAAATACTTCATTTTCACTCTCACCCAACCCTACCATAAATCCGCTCTTGGTTATTATCCCGGATTTTGAGATGTAGTTTAGAACCTTAAGGGATGTGTTGTAATCTGCTTTAGATCTCACATTGGGAGTGACTCTTTTGACTGTCTCTATGTTATGCGCAATAATGTCGGGCTTTGTATCAATTACAATATCCAGCAGGGCCTCATCTCCACTAAAGTCCGGTATTAAAACCTCTATAGTTACATTTGGGTTTTGAGCTCTGCACTCTTTTATAACTTCTGCCCAGTGGTGAGCTCCCTGATCCGGCAAATCATCTCTTGTAACAGATGTGATTACACAATGCTTTAAACCCAGTAACTTTACTGATTGAGCAAGTTTAAACGGCTCTTCAATATCTATGACAATTGGCCTGCCTGTATCTGTTGCACAAAACCTGCAAGAGCGAGTGCATATCTCTCCAAGAATCATAAATGTAGCAGTTCCTCTACTCCAGCACTCATTTTGGTTTGGACATTTTCCACTGCTGCAAATTGTATTTAGTGAGTGTTCTTTAATGATTTTACCCACTTCTGAGTATCCCGTACCGGTGGCAAGTTTTATTTTAAGCCACTCGGGTTTTCTATCTTTTAGTATTTGCATTTGCAATTTTTATATGCAAATATAGACTTTTTAGTAAACTAGCTTATATAAGGTTTCCCAACAGGTAATACAATCTTTCCGGCAAGATCATTTATTATAATTGCGGCCATCATATACCAGGCACCTAAAGCGCAAAAGATAAGCTCATATCCTGCAATAATATTAAAAACCGGATTCCCGAAATGGCCCGCGACTAAAAGAGTAAAACCAACCAGCAGTAGTGCGAATGTCATTGCCATTGCCTTACTCACTCTCAGAGATGCAATAAACAAAATTAAAGTGAATAGAGTCCATACAAGCATAAAATAACCTATGTCGGAAGTATTAGATTTATAAACATCTAAAAAATTCATAATCCAAATCAATCCAAGACCAATCCAAAAGCTTCCGTAAGCGACAAATGCAGAATATCCAAAATTATTCCCCATTTTTTGCTCCTGAAAACCGGCTATCATTTGAGCGATTCCGCCAAAGATAAACCCCATCGCCACAACCGGTCCCAACCCAAGTAACCCGATGTTATGAAACTGCAATAAAAGTGTTGTTAAACCAAAACCGGCCAGACCTACTGCTGCCGGGTTACCCATCTTTTTCTCCATTTTAATTTTTGAATTTTTTAGTTTTTTTAAGGGCCGCAAAGATAGGGCAAAAATCGAATTGGGCAATAGTGTACCTTTTTTCTTACTTTTGCAGTTATAATAATGATACGAAATGGGTGATATCTTAAAACACGAGTGTGGAATTGCATTGATTCGTCTCTTAAAACCTCTTGATTTCTACAAGCAGAAATACGGTTCATCTCTTTATGGCCTTAACAGGCTCTATATCCTAATGGAGAAACAGAGAAACCGAGGACAGGAGGGTGCCGGAGTAGTAGGCGTTAAACTGGATATGCCTCCAGGATATAAATATATGGATCGGGTAAGATCTTGTCACAGTGATCCTATTCAGGATGTTTTTAATACTATCCAACAGCCTTTTATCAAGGATTTAAATAATGAAACAGAGACTTCCTGGGCAAAGCAAAATCTTCCGTTTGTATCCGAAATCTATCTTGGCCACTTAAGATATGCCACTTTCGGTAAGAACAATATTGATCTTGTTCATCCGCTTAAAAGGGCAAGTAACTGGAGAACCCGTAATCTTGCTCTGGCTGCAAACTTTAATTTAACCAATGTTGATGAGCTGTTTCAAAGCCTTATTGAGGCCGGACAACATCCCAGAAACTATTCGGATACTGTTACCTTACTCGAGAAGACAGGTTATTATCTTGACGATGAGATTCAAAATAAATATAGATACTACAGAGACCTTGGACACTCTAAAAAGGATATATCCCCACTCATTGAAGAGAATCTAGATTTAGTGAGTGTACTAACTAATAGTTGCAAAGATTGGGACGGAGGATATGCCGTTGCCGGTGTGGTGGGACACGGAGATGCATTTGTAATGAGGGACCCCTGGGGTATTAGGCCGGCATATTATTATGCAGATGATGAGGTAGTTGTTGCTGCATCTGAGGCCTCTGTAATAAGGACTGCATTTGGTGTGGATGATACAAATATTCGGGAGATTGCCCCCGGATATGCTTTGATTATAAAAAAAAGCGGAGATATCTCCGTAAATATGGTAAGAGAGCCTCAAAAAAGGAGCAGTTGCTCGTTTGAGAGGATATACTTCTCAAGGGGCAATGACAAAGATATCTACAAAGAGAGAAAAAAACTTGGAGAGCTTCTAACTCCTCAATTAATGGATGCAATTGATTCAGATATTGACAACACAGTTTTCTCGTTTATTCCCAACACAGCAGAGAGCTCTTTTTACGGAATGGTGAAAGGGATTCAGAAACATATGCTAAAAGAGAAGAAGAGGTTGATTCACGAATCCAAAGATTGCTGGAGCGAAGAACAGCTGGAGGAGATTATTCTCCGTGAACCAAGAGTGGAAAAGATTGTAATCAAAGATGCTAAGCTCAGGACCTTTATAACCTCGGACAGCGACCGAGACGAGATGGTAGGGCACGTTTACGATGTGACATACGGAGCAGTAAAATCTACAGATAACCTTGTAGTTATAGACGACTCAATAGTAAGGGGAACAACATTGAAAAGGAGTATTTTAAGGATCCTTGACACCCTTAACCCAAAAAGAATCATTATTGTATCATCTGCACCTCAGATCCGATATCCGGACTGTTACGGAATAGATATGACCCGAATGGGAGAGTTTATAGCATTCAATGCCGCAGTTGAACTTTTACGAGAGAGAGGAATGGATGGAGTTATAGATGATGTTTATAAAAGGTGTAAAGCGCAACAATCTCTTCCGAAAGAGAGTTATATCAATTATGTAAAGGATATATACGCCCCGTTTACCTACGAAGAGGTATCGGATAAAATTGCTTCTATGGTCAAAAACAGCAGTGTAAGAGCTGATGTTAAGGTTGTTTTTCAAACTGTGGAAAATTTGCACGAAGCCTGCAAAGAGAATAGCGGAGACTGGTATTTTACCGGAGAGTACCCTACCCCGGGCGGAAACCGGGTTGTGAATACTGCATTTATTAACTGGATGGAGGGTCGTGATGAGAGATCTTATTGATTTGATCTTTCAATCTCTTTGAGATTAGACATTCTCTTCTTCTCAAGAAATCCAAAGATTGTCTCCAAGTGCTCTGTTACTCTTTTATTGCCAAACTCATAAACCTTTGTTACAACACCATCAAGAAAATCTCTGTCGTGTGATACAATTATAAGTGTCCCGTCAAAATCAATAAGTGCCTGTTTAAGAATATCCTTGGTCCTCATATCGAGGTGATTCGTGGGCTCATCAAGAATCAGAAAGTTAACCGGTTGTAGCAGTAATTTAACCATAGCCAAACGAGTTCTCTCACCGCCGGAGAGGACCTTAACTTTTTTGTCTGAATCCTCTTTGTTGAACATAAAAGCACCAAGAAGATCCCTGATTTTACTCCTTATTTCACCTACTGCAACATCATCTATTGTTTGATATACAGTAAGATCTTCATTCAGTAGGGAGGCCTGATTCTGAGCAAAATATCCGATTTTTACGTTGTGACCCAGTACCAGTTTACCATTGTGCTCAATCTCACCCATAATGCACTTGACCAGGGTAGATTTTCCTTCACCGTTTCTTCCGACAAAAGCCACTTTATCTCCTCTGTGTATGGTAAATGTTGCATTTGAGAATATATTTACAGATCCCCAATCTTTACCGACAGAGTCTGCAATTACCGGGAAGTTCCCGGACCTGGGAGATGGCGGGAACTTGAGTCTTAATGCAGATGTGTCAATCTCATCTACCTCCATCATCTCAAGTTTTTCGAGCATCTTCACTCTTGACTGAACCTGATTTGTTTTTGAATAGGTACCTTTAAATCTCTCAATAAACTCTCTGGTCTCCGCAACCATCTTCTGTTGCTCGTCAAATGCCTTCTGTTGCTGCTCTCTTCGCTCTTTTCTAAGCTCTAAGTAATGGGAGTAGTTTACCTTATAATCATATATCCGGCCCATTGTCAACTCTATAGTTCTGTTTGTGACCCTGTCTACAAAAGACTTGTCGTGAGAGATTAGAACAACCCCCTTCCCCTGATTGATGAGAAACTCCTCCAGCCACATTATTGATTCAATATCAAGGTGATTTGTAGGCTCATCCAGTAGAATGAGGTCTGGTTTTCTCAGAAGAATCTTTGCAAGTTCTATTCTCATTCTCCAGCCTCCGCTAAATTCCGATGTCTGTCTGTTAAGATCTTCCCTTTTAAATCCAAGTCCAAAGAGTACCTTCTCTACATCCTCCTGATAGTTAGTAGAATCTATTGCATAATATTTTTCACTCACAGCAGAGAGCTCCTCGATTATTTTATAGTATTCATCGGAATCGTAATCTGTACGCTCCTCCAAACTTCGATTTAATCTCTCTATTGTTGCCTCAATTTCGTGAAGGTGAGAAAATGCCATTGCTGTCTCATCAAACAGTGTCTTTCCGTCCTCTGTCATAAGATGCTGTGGAAGATATGCAACAACAGACTCTTTTGGTACTGAAATTACGCCTCTTGTTGGTTTACGGGAGCCTGAGAGAATTTTGAGGAGAGTAGATTTTCCGGCTCCGTTTTTTCCCATCAACGCAATTCTATCCTTATCGTTGATTACAAAGGAGATATTGTCAAAAAGAGTCGTTCCGCTAAACTCAACACATAATCCGTCAATGGATATCATTATTATATATAATTAAAATGGGGCGCAAGATATCTCTTTTTTATAAATATTCGGTTTGAAAAACTTGCTTTACTAAAATATATAGAGTGGTGCTGCAATGGAAATGATATTTTATTTGTAACTTGCTACAGATTTCAAACATAAAAAGGCTGCAGATATGCAAAAAATAATAGTTTTTATCTTTTTTCTGTTAGCAATTATCTCTTGCAACTCCAATAACAAACAGACCATCTCAGCATCTTTAAAAAACCAACAGGTTCAGGCAAAGGGTCTCTTTATATCCACGGACTCAGTTATGGCGCCCGATGTAATAAAGGCAGGCAAACCTATAACTTCAAAAGTCAGCCTCTCTTCTGAAGTTGAGTACCTCTCAATTGTTCGCCGTGCAATTAAGTCCGGTATTGTACCCGGGATTGTTCCGGAGATAAAAATAATGGGGAAGAACGGAGTTGAAAATCCGATATCACATAAAGCCGTAGAAAATAGAGTATTTTGCAAAGCTCCTGAAGTAGTTATTGCCAAAAATGCATATATAAAAGATGTTAACCCATATAATTTCAGCAGTTTAAGCAAGCTACAGGGTTTGAAACACGACCAGATTCGTTCAATTGCGCAGGATAATCTCGGTAATCTTTGGCTTGGCACAGATGACGGATTAACTAAATATGACGGAAAATATTTCTCTCACTATACTACAAATCAGGGGTTAAGAAACAACCTTATACTATCTGTTATCCACGACAGTAAAGAGAACATATGGTTTGGGACGTTTCGTGGAGGAGTTACACGATACGACGGAATATATCTCACAAGTTTCGGAACAGAGAACTCCGGATTTAACGATGTGGTTAATCAAATCTATGAAGATAATAAGGGAAATCTGTGGTTTGCTACCGGTGAGGGGCTTACTAAATATGACGGTGAGAATTTAACAAGATTCACCGAGAGTAACGGGCTATGCAACAATGATGTCAGAGCTGTAACCGAAGATAAAGCCGGAAACATCTGGATAGGAACTAATGGAGGTGGAGTATCTGTTTTCAATGGGAGACAATTTAAAAACTACTCAGAAGATGTCGGGTTTATACAGAACTATATTGGTTCTCTGCTAACAGATTCTGCCGGAAATGTATGGATTGGAACAGCAAGTAAAGGGGTGGTAAAATATGATGGAGAGTCCTTTAGTATATACTCTAAAAAAGAGGGGCTTAACAGTAATCTTATAAGGTCAATCTTACAAGATTCGGATAGTAATATGTGGTTTGGCTCAACAGATGCCGGTGTCACAAAGTTTGACGGTACTTTTTTTACCACCTATACATCAAACGAGGGTTTAAGTACTGACTATGTCCGAAGCCTGCTTCAGGACAGAGATGGAAACATCTGGCTTGGAACAAGAGGTGCAGGATTAACCAGGTTCGATGGTGAGTTATTCACACACTTTACCGCCAACGAAGGTCTTAGCAATAGCAGGGTAATGAGCATATTGGAAGATCGGGAGGGAATTCTGTGGATGGGCACTTTCGGGGGGGCTATTACAAAATGCAGAGTTACATTTGAAGATGGAATCAAAAAGATACTCTTCTCACACTTTGGCAGAGAGGCCGGTCTGTTGAATAATAGGGTATACACTATTTATCAGGATATATCTGGAAACATTTGGTTCGGTTCTGATGGTGGCGGAGTAACAAAATATGACGGTAAGAGCTCCTCTACCTATTTAGTTGATCAAGGGTTATGTCACAACAACATCAGAAAGATTTTTCAGGATAGTAAGGGCAATATGTGGTTCACATCCTACGGAGGTGGGGTCTCTAAATTTGATGGAGAGAACTTTACTAATTATTCATTAAAGAGTGGCCTTACCAGCAATAATATTCTAACTGTCCAAGAAGATTATAAAGGACGAATTTGGTTTGGAACAGATGGTGGAGGAGCTATCTGCTTTAATGGAAAAGGGTTTACATACTACACCAAGGAGCACGGGTTCTTAACCAATACTGTTTATAGTATTATTGAAGACAGAGAGAAGAATTTGTGGTTTGGCAGCGGTGGTGAGGGAGTTATACGGTATGACGGAACGCACTTTACAAGCTATTCAGAAGAGAATGGGCTTAATAATAATCACGTTTTAAGTTTGTTAATGGATTCCCAAAACAATTTATGGGCAGGTACCAGATTCGGAATAAATATTCTCAAATCTGAAACTATCAACAATATTGAGGGGAGCAATGGAATAGTCCTCTTTAAAAGCTATAACTATGAAGATGGTTTCCTTGGGATAGGTTGTAATCTTGGTGCTATAGCGGAGGATAAAAATGGTACATTATGGGTGGGAACTAACGACAGACTCACTGCTTTTCACGGAGAGAAGAGAGCTACAATTCAAGCACCTAATCTTCAGATTACAAATCTTCAGCTCTTTAACGAAAATATCCCCTGGAGCGAAGTTGCAGAAAATAAAGACACATCGTTGGTCCTTAGTAACGGGGTCAAAATTGGTAAAATAGAGTTTGACAATCTCTCAAAATGGTACTCTATTCCGCAAAAACTTGTACTATCTCATAAACAAAACTATATCTCCTTCAGCTATATAGGAATAACACACACCAAGATTCAGAAGATCAAATACAAATATAAACTTATAGGATTAGATGGTAGTTGGAGCTCTGCCACAGACAGAACAGAGGTCTCTTATGGAAATCTCAAACCCGGACGATACACTTTTTTGGTACAAGCAATTAGCAATGAAGGTGTGTGGAGTAATGAAGCAGAGTTTAAATTCATAATTAAACCTCCTTGGTGGAATACTGGTTGGTTCTATCTTTTTTTAATAATAGTTTTAATAATAAGTATTTACAGCTACATTAAATACAGAGAGAGTAAATTAAATCACGATAAACAGGTACTTCAACAAAAAGTTGATGAGCAAACTTGCGAGCTAAGAGCGAAAAATGAAGAGCTATCTGTAATTAACCTGGAGAAAGACAAGTTGTACTCAATTATAGCACACGACCTTAAAGGTCCTTTCAGCAGTTTCTTGGGACTCACTCAAATAATGGCGGATGAGTTGCCGGGATTGACTATGGAGGATATTAAAAACTTTGCAACAAGCCTCAATACATCTGCGGCAAATCTATATAATCTGCTTGAGAACCTGTTACAGTGGTCCAGGATGCAGCAATCTGCAATCCCTTACACCCCTGAGAGCGTTGCAGCCTCTTCAATTATTAAAGAACATATGTCTCTTCTGACTCAGACAGCACTTAAAAAGGAGATAGAAATTGTTTATGAAATACCCGACGATTTATTTATAAAGGTAGACAGATATATGTTTCAGGCAGTAATTCGAAATATTGTCTCCAATGCAATAAAATTTACACACCGGGGCGGAAGAGTTACAATATCGGCGAGAGAGATAGAGGGAGATATGGTAGAGATATCAGTAAGAGATAACGGAATCGGGATGAGTTCAGATATGGTTAAAAATCTCTATAAAATAGATCTCCTTAAAAATAGAAAAGGTACCGATGGAGAACCTAGTACAGGTCTCGGACTACTCATTTGCCGGGATTTTATTGAAAAACACGGAGGTAAAATAGTCACAGAGAGTGAAGATGGAAAAGGCTCTGTATTCTATTTTACTGTTCCTGTAAGTAATTAATTATTAGTATTTATAACAAGATTATTATGAAAACATTCAAACCAATAATTGTGCTTTTATTATTGCTCTCTCTCGCTGGATGCGATAAGCTAAGAGAGCTCGCAACTCTGACAATAACAACCCGACTTGAGACCGAGATTCCTATTGTGGTAACTGAGTTTGGAGTTACCTTACCGGGAAGTTTAAATGCGATTAACGTTCCTGTACAATTTTCTGTTACAGAGGTTCTGAAAATTGAAGAGAATTTTGACTTAGAGCCGTACATTAAGAAGATTAAAGACATTGACCTTGAAAAACTGGAGGTTACCGTTTTGGGTCTAACGCAAGGACAAACAATTAACTCTGTATCTCTGGATATTTTGGGTATTGGAAACGTTGTTACTATAACCAATATAACAATGACAAACAATAAATATACCCCCGATATTCCGGATGAGCTATTTGACCGGGTAGCGTCAAAACTTCTGACAGATAAGCAGGTTACCGTTACAGTTTCAGGTAATACAAGCTCTCCTATCTCCATAACTCTTGAGGTAGGAATTGATGCCAAGGTGGTGGCATATATTTTAAATTAGTAAAGCCTAAGTAGCTTTCCAAGAATAAGTTGCAACACACAAGAAGGAGACTGCCTACCTATTAGACAGCCTCCTCTTTTTAAAATAACCAAACAAGTTAACCTTAACTCACTTATTTAATGTTCAACTTATAATAAAGAAGGGAATTAATTCGTGGAATAGTATTTGAGTTCTCTTTTTCATTTATATCGGGATTGTACCCGATAGATTTAGCTAATTTAATATACTCATCGTTATTGATTCTTTTTCCTGCACGATACAAAAGCAGAGAACCGCGTTCACTGTTGAACGGACTGATCTGCATATGAGGCCAGCTTTGTGGATCTTTCCAATAGGGTTTAAGGTACTCCAAAGCCGATAACATACTGTTGCCGTTATCTGCTTTATAACTCCAAATATTCAACCCAATCTTCTCTGCCATAATATCTGTCAGGTTAAGAGCCTCCATTGCAAAAGTGGAGTAATGAAGCCCAAGAGTTCTGGCTAGTTCGTGTGGAAAAGAGCCATCCGGTTGCATTTGGGAATCAATCCTGGGTAGCTGTTCCTCTACAATAATTTTGCGTAAATAGTCAAAGTCTCCGCCATACATAACAACTGCCTGATGAGTAACCTCATACCAGAGACCGTGATTATTAGGAGCCTGAGCCTCTTTCAGCCCGTTCACGCTATTCTCTAACCAGTATCTGAATGAATTTGCCCAATCTTTTAGTTTTAATCTATCCTCTTGAGTCCAGTATTGCGAATTCTCAATCATTTTTGCACCATTGAGCGCACCTGCAATTCTGCGGGCATCAATAATACCTGTCCCTCTAATTTCAACCATTCCGGGAACTGTCTGAGAGTATGTCATATTTGGATTCATTCCGGTAATTGAGTCCAAGAACCAAACTCGCAACATCTCTGCGCACTTGTCTGCATATTTTTCATTATCTGTTAGATAGTATGCTACTGCCAAAAGTTGAACAGATTCTGCAAATATTGTGCTGTTAACCCGCTCCAGATACTCATAAACTTCAGGATTTCTCTCCCCGTCTCTTCGGATATAGGGAACTCCTCCCTCTATGGTTGGGTCCGGCCACCAATAGGGAGAGAGTGTTATATAGTCCCTGGGATCTTTACTTGGGGCCACCCTTTTTTTATCCTTTACAACACTGAGTGGTTCCATTTTAAGTGTCACAGAGTCCACATAATTTATAAAGTCTGTGTATTTTGGCATAATAGCGCTGTCATTTGCAGATATTGCCTCTTTAGCTGCTTTAAGCAATGAATCTTCATACATTAATGAGATGATATTATCACTTTTTGAGCAACCCGCAATAGAGACAGATATGACTATTATAGTTGTGAATTTTCTTAGTAAATTCATATTATCAGTTATTAATATCTAAATAAAGTATCGATTTAAAAGATGGTTTTGGAGTATATCCAATCTTTTTTGCAGCTTCAATGTACTCTCTCTTGTTGAGTTTTAGGCCTGCAATGTAAAGAATCATTGCTCCTCTGTCGGTCTCAAACGGTGATATCTGCTGATATACCCATTTATGAGGTTCAAGAAAAAATGGGTATGCAAACTCAATGCCTTTTGCAATTGATCTTCCTTTTGGAGTGGTGATGCTCCACAAATCTATTCCCACTTTTAATGCAATTTCGTTAGCCTCATAAAATGCATCCAGAGCAAAAGCGGTATAACTAAGCCCTAATGTTCTGGCAAGTTCGTGAGGGAAACTTCCATCGCTCTCTTGCTGCAAGTCGAGTCTGTTACATAGTGAGGTTTCTGTAACCTTTTTTACCTGAGGGTAGTCATCTATGTAATAGAGTAATCCCATACGTATTATATCATACCAAAGACCGTGGTTGTTTGAGGCATTCCGCTCAAGTCCTCCCTGAGTGCTGTTATGCATCCAGTAGAGAAATGCTTTTACCCAACCTGTAAGAGCCTCCTTTTGGGTATTGCTCCAGAATTTACTTCCCTCTATTAGCATAGCACCGTTTAGTGCATAGACGATAGAGCGAGCATCCAAAATACCTGTACCCCTAAGATAGGTCATACCGGGAACATATTGTGCATAGACCATATTTGGATTCATACCGGTAACAGGGTCCAAGAACCACTCATTAAGAATCTGTGAGGCTCTAGCGGCATACCTCTCATTACCTGTAATATAGTATAGCATTCCAAGGTTAGTAACAGTGCTCTCAAGACGGGTAATCTTTCTGTAATCATACTCTTCAAGCTCCGGATTTGATTCTCCATCGTGCCGGATATAGGGTAGCCCGTCCTTTGTATCAGGATCGGGCCACCAATATCTGGAGAGGGAGATGTAGTCGCGTGGGTCTCTGCTTGGAGCAAATCTCCTCTTATCTGAAACAATATTTAAAGGTTTTTCCGAAAAATAGTGTTCCGATGATTCGATTATTGCATTGATATGTGCGACAACTTTCTCGTCGTTTCTTAAAAAGGCTCTTTTCAGTTCGAGCAATCTCTGGTCATTGTATGTAATTGTACCCTTAGCCTCAAGATTAGAGGCTGTGAATAAAAGGGTTACAATTACATACAGTATGTTACAAATCGACTTCATCTACTAATAGAGTTTCTCCATATTAAGAGGAATTGGAAGCAAAATATTAGATTCACTTATAGTTGAGGGACCTCTTCCCTGAGTATAACTTCTATAGAAGTTCTCAGTTGTAAATTGTGTGTTTAAAGTACTGACAACATATTGGTTACCCTCTCTAAGCATATCAAAATATCTGTGGTTTTCAAACGCAAGCTCCAATCGTCTCTCAGCAAGAATTGCCGTATGCATTGCTGTCTTTGTTGAAGTTAATGAGACATCCAGAGCAGGAATCCCGGCACGCGTACGCACAGCATTTACATAGTTTCTTGCGCCATTCTGGTCATTGTCAGCTCCGCTGTTGAGAGCCTCGGCATACATAAGCAGGACATCTGCGTATCTTATAACAGGCCAATCGGTCTCTGCATCATTGAGTAATAAAACTGCAGTAGGTGACTCCCAGAATTTTGATGTCCACCAAACATTGTTATTAAAGAATGATACAGTTACTGCATTCCTTTTATCAGTTAAGTTGCGAACAGTTGCGATAGGGTCTATAGGAGTTCCTCCTGAGGTTGTACTCCAGGTTGTCACATTGCCAAACCCGTCTGTTAGTCCTTCTGTAGGTGTATTATACCCCATACCATTTCCAACTACTATGGTTGAAGATGAGTTACGAGCTGCAAAGTAGTTTACAAATGGAGCTCCTATTCCAAGACCTCCTGCTTTAAACCTGACTGCAAAGAGTATCTCTTTGTTCATCTCATTGCTGGTGGAGAATATTAGGTTAAATGCCACCATACCGGATGTTCCATAATCCTGAACGATTGGTTGAAGATTGGCCTTAACTCCTGCGTAGTTCTTTCTTGTTAAATATACCTTGGCTAGCAGGGCTTTAGCAGCATAAACAGTTGCACGACCAACCTCAGAAGTTGGCTGCTTGGTTACACTTGCTGTTGTTGTAAATGTAGGGTATGGCAATTTACCTGCTGCAGATGCAGCAAATTCAAGATCTTCAATTATTTTTGCATATATCGCATCAACAGAACTTTTGCTCATCTCAAGAGCCTGCTCTCCTGTAACAGGTTCTGTAACCAGCCACACCTCACCAAAGAGACGGGTTAAGTTGAAATACATCATAGATCTGATAAATAGGAGTTCGCTCTTAATTTTTGCCTTTGTATCCGGGTCGGCAACATTGTCAATCTTCGCCAGAATTGTATTACATCTGGAGATGACTTTATATGAAGGGACCCAGCAGTAATCAAATATAAATTTATCCTGAGCAGTTGCAGTCATATGGTCAAGGCGACGAAGCTCCTCGTTGTTAGCATCCGAAGAAGAGACAGATTCCAGATGTGCATTGTCAGACCTGAGCTCCGAAAAGCGCCACTCCTCTTTAACAACACCCATAAGACCGTTATAACAGGCAATAAGGCCAGTGGTGATCTCCTGGGTATTCGAATAGTAAACATCTTCACTCATTGAAGATTCCGGAAAGTACTCCAGCTCACAGGAGCTGATTAAGATAATTAGAGTACTTAATATAAGTAGTTTATATATGTAATTTTTCATAATCAAGAATTATAAAATTTATAATGAGAAGTTAATACCAAACGAGATGGTTCTCTGAAGAGGGAACCCTCCGCGGGAGTAACCATCCACTAAAGGAGAGTTATAAGCAGAAGTAGGTTGTGTTCGCGCCTCAGGATTAACAAGTCTAAACCCCTTTGGAGTTAAGAAGAACAAGTTTTGTCCAGATACATAGGCTCTTAGAGATTTAAGCCCAATCTTCTTTGCATATTTTGACTGTAGAGTAAAACCGAGCGTCATTTCACGAAGTGCAGCGTATGAGGCATCCTCAAGAACATAATCTGTCCACATCCAGTTAATACCACCGCTGTTTATAGGTGTATTCCCATCACCTTGTACTCCGTCTGCAAGCCACGAATTTGCGTAGTTGTATGCCTTGACATATCTGCGGGTTTCAGAATAGTTTATGTCGCCATTCATTATCTCTCCCCCTTGAGATCCCTGTATCAGGAATGAAAGGTCAAAATTGGCATACTTAAATGTATTGGTTATACCCCAGGTAAAATCCGGGAAAGGTGAGCCTACAACCATTCTGTCCTCCTGGTCAAGTTTTTTGTCTCCATTATCCCAAACTTTTAGTGTTCCTCCGGCTGCGCCGGATATTCCGGATGCAAGAGCTTCTTCTTTAGTCATATAAACTCCAATTACTTTGAATTGATAGTATTGTATTGCAGGCTGTCCCACAATTGCGGCATATCCCTCATTTCTCTCTCCTAACTGCAGATTGAATGTTTGATCTCCGCCAAGACTGAGTAGTTTATTTTTATTTGCTGCAATATTGAAGGCGGTCTGCCAGGTGAATTTTTTTGTTCTGATGTTATATGTATCTACTTCTACCTCAATTCCTGAGTTGCGAATTTTTCCAATGTTATTCCAGTAATTTAAGAAACCTGTAATTGAAGGTATGTCTTGTTGCAGGAGAAGAGATTTTGTCTCTGAATTGTAGTAATCTACAGCCATATTAAACCTTCCGTCAAAAAGAGAAAAATCTATACCTGCATTCACCTCATTTGTCTGCTCCCAGGTCAACGATCGGTTACCCAAGGTAGTGTTTGTATTGATGAAACCCGGAGCAACAGTACCTGTTCCTGTCCCAAGAGGATAGTTAACCAAGCTTAGAGTGTTATATGCTGCGTAGTTTGCAATATTATTATTACCTGTAACACCATAACTACCACGTAGTTTTAGTCTGTCTATCCAGGTGATGTTTTTCATAAAACCCTCTTCGGAGACTCTCCATCCAAGAGATACAGAAGGGAAGTAACCAAATCTGTTATTCGGACCGAATTTTGAGCTTCCGTCTGCTCTCCAACTTGCCGAAAGGAGATATTTATCTGCATAGGAGTAGTTAATACGAGCCAGATAAGACTCCATAGCCAAGGTCTCTTTATATGTTTGAGTGAGGATACTTCCCGATGCGTTTGTCTGGGTGATTGCAGTGGCTGCATTGAAAGTAGAAACATAGTCATTTCCGAATGTACCTGCGATTGCAGCTGTGCGGTGTTTAGTGAGGTTTGCGGTATATCCTGCCAATAGGTTGATGTCGTGTTTTCCGATCTTCTTTGAGTAGTTGATGGTATTCTCAGACAAGAAATCCAAAAACAGGTCGTTCTTATAGGTTCCATTAGCCAACTCACCAGGTTTGAGACCATCAGATTTTATAAAGTAATCCTGGTTCATATAACTTATATAAAAACCGTTGGAAGACCTAAAGGTAAGTCCCTTTAAAATATTTACATTTATGTAACTGTTTGTATTTAAACTAAAATTCTCCTCAATAAAGGTTGTTTTATCCGCAATATTTATAGGGCTGTTGTCTGAAGTGTTCCAAGGAGTAGCTTTAATAATAACAGTACCATCTTTAAGAGTATAGTTTAAGTTAGAGAAATCTGCACCCATAACATAGTCCCCAACTCTTTTTGCAAATGTCGGCCTTTGGGCAGTGATAAAATCGATACTCTCTTTTGTATGATATACAGGCATCCAGTCACCGGTTCTAATTAGGTTGTTATACCAGCCACCTGAAGAGTTTGAGGGGCGCTGTCTCTTAGTGTACTGAGGAGTCATTGATATTCCAATCTGAACATATTTTGATAGATTGGCATCAATCTTTGCACGTAAGTTTAGTTTATTATACTCACTATAGATCATAATACCCTGATCATAATCGTAATTCCCCGATATATAATATTTAACCTTATCGTTACCATCAGATACATTTGCCTGAATATTTGAAATTCTGGCAGATTGTAGTCCAAGCTTTTGCCAGTCTCTAAAACCGAACATCTCGCCTACTGAGTAAGATGCAAGGTCATTATTGATATTCAATTTGGAAGTGCTTCCAATAGAGGCCATATATGTGTCGTACGCAGTTTTTTGAGAACGACGCAAATCTGTATACTCCTGAGTATTATATCTATCTACATTTTTATAGATCTCTTTAATACCGGTGCTTACCCTAATGTTGTAGTTGGGTTTATCCGCGCTGCCGCTTTTGGTAGTAATAAGTATTACACCGCTTGCTGCACGGGAACCGTAAATAGCTGCCGATGCAGCATCTTTGAGGATTTCAATAGATTCAACATCAGATGAGTTAACCATCTCCAACCCTCCTGATATCGGGTATCCGTCAACAACAATCAAGGGTGAAGAGCTGGCACTGATTGAGCCCATTCCGCGAACTCTAATTGTTGGTGCAACACCCGCCTCAGATGTTGTGTTCTGAATATTCAGACCGGCAACTTTTCCTTGCAGGGCCTGATCAAGACGTGAAACAGGCACATCCTCTATTCCGGATGTATTTACTTTAGCAATAGAACCGGTAAGGTGAGATTTCTTCTGCACACCGTAACCGATAACTACAAGCTCTTCAAGTAGAAGCTGATCCTCTTTCAATACTACATTTATCTTCTGTTGCGAGTTAATGGGAATCTCAACAGTTGCAAAACCAATATAGGAGAAGATTAAAGTGCCGTTTGCAGGTACATTTTTTAAAGTATAGTCACCTAGCGTACCTGTTACTACTCCGTTAGAGGTACCTTTAACAAGAACTGAAACACCGATTAACGGCTCTCCATTCTCGGAAGTAACAACTCCGGAGATGCCGATACTCTGTGCAGAAAGACTTTGGATGAAAAGCAACATAATGCCTAACATCAAAATCACTACTTTGATTAGTTTTCTGTTTTTCATATAATTTATGATTAAGTAATGGTAATTGTATATTAAGAGAAGAGAGCTCCTCCATTTATGTCAATATTTGTTCCCGTGATATACGCGGATTCATCTGAAGCGAGATAGCAAACAAGGTCTGCAACATCAGATGCTGCTCCCTGACGCCTTAGCGGAACACTCTTTTCCAGGTTTTCACGAGCCGCAGGATTGGTAAATCTGTCGTGGAAAGAGGTTGCTATCATTCCTGGTGCCAGAGCATTAACTCTGATACCCAAAGGGCCCAACTCCTTTGCCATAGACCTTGTGTGACACATAACTGCAGCTTTAGCTGTTGCGTACATAGATGCTCCCGGACCGCCACCATCTTTGGCTGCCTGAGATGAGAAGTTAACAATAGAACCCCCATCGGTCATACAGGAGACTGCCTCTCTGGTGCAGAGGAATACACTACGCATATTTACATCCATTAAGAACTCATACCAGGCTTCATCCTGCTCTGTTATTAGCTTTCGTCCAACAAGGCCACCAACCACATTTACAAGTATATGTACCTTATCTCCATACTCTTTTTTAGCACTGTCAAACAATTTTTTCACATCTGCAGCCTTAGTCATATCTCCCTGCACGGCTATCGCTCTACCCCCTGCATTTGCAATTAATTCTAAGGTTGTATCGGCATCTTCTTTGTTGTCAAAGTAATTCAAGACAACTTTCGCACCTTCGGATGCAAGTTTTACAGATATTGCTCGTCCCAAATCTCTTGCTCCGCCGGTTACTACTGCAACTTTATCTTTTAACCTCATATCTTGTTGTTTTACTATTTTAAAAAATCTGCTCTGTGAGGAGAAAATACATCTATCAACTCACCCTCCTCAAGACAAGTTGCTCCGTGAATCTGATCTGGCTCCACATAAAAGCTGTCTCCAGATTTTAAAACCATCTTTTTATCGTCAAGGTTGACCTCGAAACTGCCGCTCACAACATAAGTGGTCTGGGAGTGGAAGTGTGCGTGTTGTGCTCCTATAGCACCCTTTTTAAAATGAACTCTAACCAGCATTATCTGACCATCATAGGCCAGAACTTTTCGGTTTAAACCCTCTCCGACAGTTTCCCACTGTACCTTACTGTCTAATACAAAACCTTCGCTTTTCGTTTTCATAATTTTAGTTTATTATATTATTTAATATCTGTTTAACATCCATTTTTTATCTAATGAACCTTTGTTGTAATCAATTCTAAATTCTGCTTTCTCTCCGTTTACCTCAATATAAACCAATGTGTAGTTATCGTTATCTTCAAGTAACTTTAAAGAGTTAACAGATGACACGGCATTCTCTGTCTTCTCTACGATAAGATCATACATACCGTGGGTCTCAATTGCAGAGACGAAAGTGTGATTTTTTGCGTTACTCTCCCTGATGATAAACCCGGGGTCTGTTCTCAGATAGTACTCCGGATCATTTGCACCTGTACGAACAAAGAAGAGATCTGTATTTGCTCCGGTTATAGTTGATATGCTGTAGAATCTTCTCCCTTTAAGCCAGGTGAAACATACCATAGAACCATTTGGTTTTGCTGTTGCCTCCTTCCAAAGAAACTGATAACCATTCTCCTCTCCAAAAGCACTCATCTCATTGAGAGCTTTTTTATAGGGGGTGCTTAAGCTTATCATATCTCCATTATAGTAGAAAGGAAGGTCATAAGTGTGCTCCGAGTCACTTGTCAATTTAAAGATGTCCAGAACTATTCTCACCCCACCCAACTTTTCAATAACAGCATTGGTGCGCTGCATAGTTACTCCGGGTGATGAGTTTGTCTCAACTGCAGAGCTGACCTTTATATTAGGATTGGAGATATCATAGCAGTATATTGATGGTGAATATTTTGATGAGATTTTAATATCCCCGTTATAGTGGCTCTTCTTGTCTACAGTAACTGTGTTGTGAGCAATTGTACTCATAGAGAATTTATCATTCAACGGAGTATACCCTCCGTTGTATTTTACCACGATATTGAGAAAACGGGAAGATCCGTAATCAACGAGAATCGGATATCCGTCGTCATAATATGATATTGTCAATTTATCGTAATGTCCGTGACTTAAGCCGTGAGAAGTAGCCTTCATTAAAAAAGTGCTGTTTTCACCCGCTTTCTGGCTTCTAAATATTGCTAAGCCCCCTTTTGTACCGTCACTTCCATCTCTTAAAAGCTGACTTTTAAGAACAAACTCTTTATCCTCGCCCTCTGCAATATCTCTGGCTACTGCAAACCCTGCATCTGTGGGTAGGAAAAAGCCCTGAAAATTCTTTGAGATTGAAAGAAGGTGCTTTTGAGAATTATCTGCAGCATATGTGATATTTACTGCAAACACGAGCTCTTGTGCACTGAGGCCTTTTGTTAGCGCATCGTTAATTGTAAAAAAGTAACCGTTATATGTCATCTGGGTGAGGGTTGTTACCGCTCGCTTTAGAATTGCATCTCGGTAAAGAAATATCTCTTTTTCCGGTTCGTTATTGTTAATTGCCTGAGCAAAAATGATAAATGGCCAAATTGCATACCTCTGATAATATGCACCTTCTGTAAAATATCCATCTGGGGAGAATAGCTCTTCCAGCTGCTGCATATATCCACCATTTTTTCCTGAAAGATCGCTACCTAAAAGTGCCTTTTTTACAAGCTCCTGGTCGTCCATAACATACCCTATCATTCCCACGGCAGCACAAGCCCAGGTACCGTGGTTATGCATCTTATTGAATGTTTTATTGTTTACATCGCTGCCATCCATTATGAATTTTGCCATAGGCTTAAAGAGTTTACTATTAAGCTCCTCTGTTTTCTCTTTTGGCAGATATTCATAAATACAATCATATGCAACGGAGGTGTGAACAAGCCATACAAAATCGTTTAGGGTTTGCCAGAAAAGTCTCCCCGGTGTGGATGACATCTTAACCGGGTGGTACTCCAAAGTCGGATAGAGCTTCATATATTCATCCAACATCTTTGCTACATAAGCAGCATATTTTACCTCTCCTGTAATCTGGTACATTATACCGCAGTAGTACATAGAGTAGTAGTTATCCTTATGCTTTTCGTGAGTTGCACCACCTCCCCCATCTTTTGGCGCAGGAACAACTATAGGCGAGTTGACGGCTATATCTGCCTTAGCCTTGGTCTGAGCCACAGTGGCGTCAAAGGCAGGATACCTCCCTAACCCCTTTTTCATCTGCTCAATCCCCCTTTTTGTCATCATTAGGGAAGGGTGCTCGTTGGCCGAAACAACACCAGTGAGTAGAGTCAGAGATAGTATGATAGAGAATAGTTTCATTTTATCTTACTCCAATATTTTTAATATATAATTTGCTCGATTTATGGGATCTGTAGTCAAATTTATCTGCATCGAGATATTGAGGTTTCTCGTTTAACATTTCACCTTCAACCACTTTCCCTGTCATTGATAAGATTTTACCGGAGTTCCAAAAATTACAATTACGGATTTTAACCTTTTCAAATGTTGCCTCATCAAGTCTTATAGAGAAGCCGGCTCTTCCGCTGTTGCTAAAGTTACAACCCGAAACATTTAGCACCTGAGGGCCTATCAGCCTCATTACAGAGCCTCTCTCTTTATTGCAAACATCTTCAAAAGTACAGTTGGAGATATTTACAATAGGGCCTGCAGTGCTCTCGTCACTGCCTCCCCTGTAAACATTGATTCCCAACCCCAGAATTCTGTTAAAGGAGCAATTCTCAATTATGAGCTCCTCTACATTGTATTTACCTGCATCATCCCTCTCTGATGCATAATTGATTGCATCTGCAGATATTGCCCTAAAGAGAGAGTTTTTGATTATGATTTTTTGTGAAAATGTATTTTTTAACCCTCTTACAGGAACTGTGTTCCCCTCCGGAAAATCAAAAAATTCACAACTGTCTATAACAAGCAGATAGGGTTCAATCATTGTAGATGCTGTGGATATTCCAGATGCGGCAGTTGCTTTACCCGGCTCACTCATCCCGTTTAGTGCAACACCTGCTATGGTGAGCTCACCAGAGTCTCTTATAGTGATAATATTGCCCTGCTTAGATCCATTATAACGGATTACCGGTCTTGACTTTAGGCCTGCAGAGGCTTTTATCGTAACCGGGAAATCGATAAAGATATCCCCGGATACCGGATAGTCGCCCTCTGATGTCAGCTCAATAACATCTCCCGCAGATGCTTGTGAAATTGCTTTTAAGATATTGTCCTGCCCGGGATTAACAGTAATACTCTTATTTGATAACTCTTGTTTATTCAAGTAATTATTAGGAACCCAATTGACTCCACACTCATCTCTTCTTACAGGTACGCTCTCCAGGAGTTTGCTCTCATCCAGTGATTCATCAAATCTAAACCCGGATGGGAGTTTTGCCCCCTTTTTAAGTTTAACGGTGTTATCTTTAAAAACAAAACCCTTAACCGAGGAGATCTCTTCGTAAGGGTATGATATGGTACTGTTTATAATTCTATTTGAGAAGAATCTTACATCGGAGGGCTCCAGGGTTCTCTCCTGATCGCTTCCTACTCCGAAGGAGATATGGTCACAATCAATGAAACTGTTTCCGTTGATATCTACATTCTCAACCAGGCAATATCTGTTTGGCAGTGAGTTTGGAACTGCATTCATAACTGCAAGAGCAGCAAAGAATCTCTCCCCTTTTAAACGGTAAAATGTGTTGTTAAATATTTTATGAGATGCGTTTATAACTCTTATTCCCCCGGTGTTCCGGACACCTTTTCCGTCAAAGAAATTATTGTGAACAATGTTTCTATCACCGTGCCTTAAGGCCAAAACTCCTTGAGATTCAATAAAATAGTTGTACCTTATAATATTATCGCTGGATTTAATTGAAACAACCTCTACCTCTCCGTTACATCTGTCAAAGAAGTTGTACTCTATAGTTGTATTGGAAGATTGCAACGCCTGTGTCGCTGTTCCCACCCTTATGGTCTCAGCTCCATTAGAGCCGAAAACAGCTCTTGGCCCAAAATAGTTATGATCTATACTGTGAAAGTTTTGCTGATCCCTCTCTTGATTGAGCATAACAATGAGTGTTACTCCAAGATTTAGTTTATTGAGGAGAGAGTTATGGTCAAATCTGTTATTTCTTCCAAAAAGTAAAACATAGCTATATTGAGTCTCTCTGCCGGAGGGGTTAAAAGAGTCTACTACACAATTTGTGACTCTGCAGTTATTTGCCGCATCATCACCTAATCTGTACTCAATCACCGAACTACCTGCAGGAGGCGTTCCGTCCCGGAAATAGAGACCATCTATCTCAACCCATTCACCGGCAACTTTTAGAGATGATTGACCTGTGATTATAACCTCACCCGGTTTGGAACAACGTATGACTATTGGATTATCTTTTGTTCCAAAAGCTTTTATCTCAATTTTAATATCTTTATAGATACCCGGCTCTATTAAAAGTGTATCTCCGGGAAGAGAGTGATTAAGTTTAGAACTTAAATCTATAAGAGAAACGCTGCTGCTCTTTGCGCTCAACAGAAGTGTGAATGCAAAAAATAGTGTTGTCAATATAAATGTTACTCTTCTCATAATAAACTAGGGTTGCTTTCCTATATAGGCTAAAATTCCTCCGTCTACATAGAGGATGTGTCCATTCACGAAATCTGAAGCTGCAGATGCAAGAAAAACTGCAGGACCCTGTAAATCTTCGGTTGTACCCCAGCGTGCTGCAGGAGTTTTAGAGATAATAAAAGAGTTAAAAGGGTGCCCATCTTCGCGTAAAGGTGCTGTTTGTGGAGTTGCTATATACCCAGGGCCCAGTCCGTTACATTGGATGTTGAACGAACCGTACTCCGATGCAATGTTCTTTGTGAGCATTTTAAGACCACCTTTGGCAGCAGCATATGCACTCACAGTCTCCCTTCCAAGTTCACTCATCATAGAGCAGATATTAATTATCTTTCCTCCCCCCTTTTTAATCATTGACGGTATGACCGCTTTTGCAATTATAAAAGGGGCATTTAAATCAATATCTATTACCTGTCTGAATTCGGCTGCCGTCATCTCGTGCATCGGTATTCGTTTTATAATGCCTGCGTTGTTTACAAGAATGTCTATTACGCCAACCTCTCTCTCTATCTGAGAGATGGTTTTATTTACCAACTCTTCATTAGTTACATCAAAAACATAACCTGCTGCCTCAATTCCAAGCTTTTTATACTCTCTCAGCCCCGAATCTACAAGCTCTTTATTAATGTCGTTGAAAACTATTTTTGCTCCGGCCTGTGCTAATGCAACTGCCAGCGAAAAACCTATACCGTAGGAGGCTCCTGTTACAAGAGCGACTTTTCCTTCAAGTGAAAAAAGATTGTTCATACTCCTTTATTTATCTTAACTCTGCAGTCGGGGCCGGTTTCATATCTGTATAGTCTGAATTTTCGCCTCCCATTCCCCAAATAAATGTGTAATTACTTGTTGCACAAGCACTATGAATGCTCCACACCGGAGATATTACTGCTTGTTCATTTGATATCCAAATATGTCTTGTCTCATTTGGCTCTCCCATAAAATGGCATACAGACTGACCCTGAGGAACTTCAAAATAGAAATATACCTCCATTCTCCTTTCGTGAGTATGAGCCGGCATTGTATTCCAAACACTTCCGGATAGTAATTCTGTCATACCCAACTGAAGCTGACAGGTTTGTACAGTTTCGGAAACGATTAGCTTATTAAGAACTCTCCTATTGCACTCCTCTTGTTTGCCAAGTTCAATAACAATAGCATCTCTCCTTGTAATCAGTTTATCCGGATAGCTTGCGTGGGCAGGAACTGAGTTGAAATAGAACTTAGCCGGGTTATTGGAATCCTTACTGCTGAAAACTATTTTTTTATCTCCCCTTCCTATGTATAGGGCCTCCTTATAGTTTAGAGAGTAAACATCATCTCCCACTGAGATAACCCCTTCACCTCCAATATTTACCACGCCTAACTCTCTTCGGGATGTAAAGTAATCTGCCTTAAATATCGGTAACGCTTCCAGCTCAATACTCTCTTTAACCGGCATTGCTCCACCGGCGACCATTCTGTCTACCATAGAGTAGGTTATATTCAGCTCATCTTCGAAAAACAATTTCTCTACCAAAAAATGCTCTCTTATCTTTGTTGTGTCATAACTCTTTACATCGTTTGGGTGTGATGCATATCTCACTTCGCATTTTGATTTCATAAATCAATCGTTTTATATATTATACTTATTTCTTAAACCACTCCGCTCCACTGTTACTCTTAATTGCAACCCAAATATTGGACACATCAATGATTGATGGCCTGATTGTGGTCTGCGGGGAGAGTTTGGAGTCAAAATTCTTTGTTTTTCCGCCATAGATGGTATTGTTCTTAAAAGTCACATCCGGTGTTTGAGGTGTATCAATCCAAACTATAGAGTAGTTGGATTGATTATCGTTATATATTGTATTTTGGATTATCTCTGTAGAGATCACCGGGAGTGACTGATCTTCCGAAGATCCATAGCTAATTACTATGCCGTTATAACAGTTTTTGATAATGTTTCCCTCAACTCTGCAATCTTTAACCTGAAAGTACCTGTTTAGAGGTGAGTTGACCACACCCTGAATCAGGCAAATAGCTGCTTGATAATTGGATCCGCGAATATTTTCAAAATAGTTATTCTTTAAAATCTGGTGATCTCCGATGACTCTAATACCGGCTGTTCCCTCTCTGTTATTGCCAATGAAGAAGTTCCCCTCAACCAAAGAGTTGTTTCCGTGTCTTAAAGTTAGAGCGCCCTGACTCTCCAAAAAGAGATTGTTTGAGTATTTGTTAAAACAACTCTTATTAGATATAGCCTCAATCTCTGCGTCGCATCGGTAAAAAGTGTTGTTTGCTACAAGACATTCTGCCCTGTTAAGAGAAAAATCGCTGGTTCCGATTCTTATGCACTCCTGTCCGTTTTTTTTGCTTCCATCACTCTCCAGAAGAGTAGTTGGTCTTGAAAAGTAGTTGTTTGTAATTTTATGTTGGGGAATAATACCACTCTCCATCCATACAACCAAAAGACAACCTATATTTTTTTTATCTATAAATGAGCAGTATTCAATTGTATTTCTTTGACCATATATTGAGACCCATTTATTGTCAGTAGAATCATCCTCTTTCGTATTGACTCCGGAGATGACACAATTTTGCAATTTTGAGTCATTGGTTCTCATCTCAATAGGTGATTTAGATTGAATAGGTTTAGGATCTTTAAAATATAGATCTCTAACAACAATAAAGCTCCCGTTCAGTAAAAGGGTTGACTCACCGGTGAAGATTACGGCACCGGCTCTTTCTGCTTTTAATAATATTGGTTTAGACTCTGTTCCGGTAGCATTGAGATGCATTTTTTTGGAATCGTATATACCCGAGGATATGATTATCTCGTCACCCGGATTAAGATTTTTAAGGGTAATAAGCTCAGATGGATCGGAAATTTTGTAGCTTTCTGCGTGAATTGTTTGACAAGAGGTAAACAATATCAATAGTATAAGTCCAAAAAATTTCATATAAAAATATTAAAATACGTTACAATTGGTCAACCAATTTGAGCGCAATGTAATAAAATTTCTGAAATAGAGAAAAAAAATTTAACGAATTTAAAATATTTTTTATTTTGAGTTTTTGGTTTTAGCAAATGAATATAACCTGTCCAAGTGCAACCTCATTGCAGATACTGCTTTAGAGGAGCTTCTGGATTCAATTGCATCAATTATGATTTGATGCTCGTGTTTATCTGTAGGTAAAGGAGTTGAACAGAAGTCTTTTGTAACATAATGAGATAGAATATCTGGAGTAATAATAAGTAACATAGACTTTATCACATCGTTTCTGGATGCTTGAGCAATTACCCTATGAAAAATCATATCTTTTTCTACTCTTCTGGGGGTATGAAAATTATCTATATACTCTTTGTGGGCAAGCTTAAGTGACTCAATATCTTTATCATCTGCACGTTCACAAGCTAACCTGACAGCCTCCATCTCAAGAATTAATCTGGTCTCTACAAGTGAAAAAAAGTCATAATTCTCAATTGACATTATATCTGAGATAAGCCCCTGAAGAGCATTATGATGGATTGCGGCAACCACGGAACCACTTTGCGGATAGGTCTTTACAATTCCATAAAACTCAAGTTCTGCAAATGCATTTCTAACGTGAGTACGACCAACCTCAAGCTCCTGGGCCAACTTTCTCTCTGCAGGCAATTTACTCCCTGGCTTAAGTTTGCCCTCATTTATCATATTATAAATGTGCTGTAGGACCTTAACGGTTGAGTTCTCTTTATGGTTGAATTTACTTAGCATATCTCCGAAATATTGAAACTTTGCGCAATATATGAAAAAATATATTATGTTTGTAATATAATTTTTGGTTGACCAATTGCTATGAAAAAGAAGATGACGAAACTTGCTTTAACTCTATTCATATTTGTTATGGTTACCTCTACTCTCTATTCTCAAGAGGAGTATACAAACAGATATGCAATGAAATTAAAAAAAGAGAATAATGGCTCTTTTTCACTTATCAATTCAGATGCTTACTCAAGAATTCTTAATCTGGACAATATTTCAGATCTTTTAATCCCATATACCCATAAATCTGTAAAAATATCAGGCAACGATTATAAAGGAGTCGTTACTCAAGAGTTCGTCTACAAATCATATCCGGAGTATGATCTCAAACTGGCCGTAGATTTTGCTAAATCTGAACAGCCGGTACCTTTTATGGTCTACATCCACGGCGGGGGGTGGTCAAGAGGAGATTTTAGTTCAAACAGGGACATATCGCAATATTGTGCAATGAAGGGTAATGTTACGGGGGTGAGAATAAGCTACACCCTTGCAAATATGCCTAATGCAAACATAATGATAACAATTGAGGATGTTAAGGATGCTGTAAAATGGATTCAGAAGAACTCACAGATGCTAAATGTCAATCCGAATGTTTTCGGATTTATGGGCGGGTCTGCCGGGGGGCACCTATCTGCAATTGCGGCAATGTCTATTCCCGGGGCCAAAGTACTAATTGGAGTATCCGGTATTTACAACTTGACAGATGCTAAGATAAGCGCCAGAGCAACAGATTCACAAAGAGTTGCATATTTTAACAACAAAGATAAAGGTACATTACAGAGTGCTTCCCCGGTATTTATGATTCCTTCCCAATATATACCGTCGTGCTATCTGATACACGGAACAGGAGATATTACAGTGGAGTTTACTCAAAGTGTTGAGTTTGCGAATAGGTTAAAGGGAAAAGGGGCAAAAAATATCTCTCTGGAGATCTATCCTAACTATGATCACAATATATCTTCAACAAAATCGGATCTTAAAGAGAAATTATTCCTAAATTCCTACAAATTTATAATTGATAACCTAAAATAATATAAACATAATAAATATTAAACCAATGAAAGTAAAAGGTCTAAGATGGGTTGTACTAAGTATGATTATGCTGGTCTCCATTATAAATTACCTGGATCGCGGAACTCTCAGCTATATGTGGGTTGCAAATCAAAAAATTGAATATCCTGCAGAGAGTGTACTTTACAACTCAGAATCAAACACCTACACCTTTACCGAGATGAGTGGGACCACTTCAATTGTCCCTTTTGACAGAGTGAAGCAGCTTGAGAACGGGGGGTATGAACTTACAAAAGTGGGAGGGATTGCAACAGAGCTTGGGATTGTAGATTCAAATCTGCCAGAGGCTGAGTTTAAAATACAGACAAAGAAGATTCTGGCAGGAATTACAATTTTTTTTATGATTGCTTACGGACTGAGTCAGCTCTTCTCTGGTAAGTTGTATGATAAAATTGGAACCAGAAAGGGTTTTGCAGTATCTGCCCTTGTTTGGGGAGCAGCTGATGCCTTTACTTTTCTTGCTTCGGGATTAAAATCTCTTACTGCCTTTAGGTTTATGCTAGGTTTGGGAGAGGCCGGACCTTGGCCGGGAACAACAAAATCAAATGCAGAGTGGTTTCCATCAAAAGAGAGAGCTTTCGGGCAGGGTCTTTTCAATGCATCAACCTCTGTAGGAGCGATACTGGCACCAATAGTTATAGGATTTCTTTATCTTTCATTCGGCTGGAAACTTACATTTATATTAGTTGGTTCACTGGCAATTGTTTGGATTATACCGTGGCTTATTATAAATAAAAAAGGGCCAAAAGAGCATCCGTGGATCACCGATAAAGAGAGGGAGTACATACTGTCGGGGCAACCAGAAGCTCAAACAACTGCTCCCATTAAGGCAAAATCCTGGGGAGAGTTATTAAGTAAAAAGAAGAACTATGCGCTGATAGTAGGGAGATTTTTTATCGATCCGGTATGGTGGATGTTTGTTACTTTCATTCCAATCTATCTGATAGAGGAGTTTAATCTGGATATTAAACAGGTAGCTTTCAGTGCCTGGGTTCCATATGTAGGGGCAGCAGTAGGTGCATTTACAGGGGGTTGGTTCTCCGGATATCTGCAAAAGAGGGGGAAATCTCTAAATTTTGCACGTAAAACGGCTATGATTGTTGGTGCCTGCATAGCAATGCCGGGTATTATAGGTGCAACTATGGCTGTTACAGCAACATCAGCAGTACTAATGATGGCAATTATCCTTTGCGGATATCAATTCTACTGTTCTAACATTCAGACTCTGGCTGCAGATTTTCACTATGGAAAAACTGTTGGCTCTTTGGCGGGATTAGGTGGAGCAGCTGCTGTTCTGGGAACGATTCTGGCAATGTATGCTGTACCCTATATTACTACAGTCTCCTGGGTGCCATTCTTTATTTTAGGTGGTTCTCTATTCCCGATTTCAATAATGTTTGTCTTTCTTTTTGGAGGTAAAATACAGAACATAGATCTGGACGAAATAAAATAAATCTTTAATAATATGAAGAGAGTAGTAACATTTGGTGAGATTATGCTTCGCCTCTCTACACCGGGATATGAGAGGTTTGTGCAGGCAAGATCATTTAACGCAACTTTTGGCGGAGGTGAGGCAAATGTAGCTGTTTCACTGGCAAATTATGGAATAGATGCAGAGTTTATCTCCCGACTTCCAAAAAATGAGATTGCTGACACCTGTATTGCCGAGTTAAACAGATACGGAGTAAAAACCAATAACATAGTTAGAGGTGGAGAGAGAATGGGGATATATTTTCTGGAGACAGGAGCTGTAGCCCGACCCTCAAAAGTAATATATGACCGGGCTCACTCTTCTATAAGTACAATTGACCCGGATGAGATTAATTGGGAGAAACTTTTGGAGGGTGTAGAGTGGTTTCACTGGACAGGGATCACCCCTGCCCTGTCACAAAGCGCAGCAGATGCCTGTTTAAAAGCTGTTAGAGCTGCCAATAAAATGGGGGTTACGGTATCTTGCGATCTAAACTACAGAAAGAACCTGTGGAAATACGGAAAAGCTCCGTCGGAGGTGATGCCTGCTCTGGTTGAGTGTTGTGATGTTATTCTTGGAAACGAAGAGGATGCAGAGAAAGTTTTTGGGATTAAACCCAAGGGTTTTGATTCACACGCTACCGGAGGGCATATTGAATCTGCCGCTTTCCGCTCTGTATGTGAGCAGTTGGTTGAAAAGTTTCCAAGGGCTCAAAAAATTATTATAACTTTGAGGGGTTCAATAAACGCCAATCATAACACCTGGAGCGGAGTTCTGTTTGACGGAAATAGGTTGCTCGAGTCAAAGCATTATGATATTACTCATATTGTGGACAGAGTTGGCGGAGGTGATTCATTTATGGGAGGGCTCATATACGGGTTACTCACATATCCTGGAGACGACGCTAAGGCACTCGAGTTTGCCGTTGCAGCATCTTGTTTAAAGCATACCATCTATGGGGATTTTAACCTTGTAACTGTTGCAGAGGTAGAAAATTTAATGAAAGGAGACGGCTCAGGAAGAGTTGTAAGATAGTTATGGCAAGATTTAAGAAAATTGAGACTCTTATGGTTATGAAAAAGACAGGAGTTGTTCCTGTGTTTTATCACAACGATATTGAGATTGCAAAAAATGTGCTTTTAGCCTGTTATAAGGGTGGTATCAGAGCATTTGAGTTCACAAACAGAGGAGATTTCGCGCAGGAGGTCTTTGCAGAGCTGGTTAAATACGGAGAGAGAGATTGTCCTGAGATGATAATCGGGATAGGGTCAATTGTTGACGCTCCTACAGCTGCAATGTATATCCAGTTGGGTGCCAACTTTGTTGTTGGACCTCTCTTTAATCCTGATGTAGCAAAAGTATGCAATAGAAGGCTAATCCCCTACTCTCCGGGATGTGGAACTGTATCTGAGATAGGGTTTGCTCAGGAGGCCGGATGTGATCTGTGTAAGATCTTTCCGGCTGGAAGTGTTGGCGGACCGGCTTTTGTAAAGAGCGTTCTTGCCCCAATGCCCTGGTCAATGATAATGGTGACAGGAGGGGTTGAACCTACCAGAGAGAATCTGGAGAGTTGGTTTAAAGCCGGGGTAACTTGTGTTGGAATGGGGTCAAACCTATTTCCGGATTCGGTTCTAAAAAATGGGGAGTGGGAGAAAATCACCCAGCTTTGCCGGGAGTGTATTAGCGTTAAAGTTTAAATTACAATCCGCCCTTACCCCCTTGGGATTGCCTCCTTTCAGTAGGCGTTTCCTGTGGGGGGGCCATTCAAACCCAAGACCCACAGCTTAGAAGGCTGTTTGGCAAAATTTATATTGCTCTTAATATCTGATATTTGAAAAATACAAAAATTGTACTGGAAAACTATTGGCAAACATTATTGTTTGGCATGTGTATTATTAATATTTAAATTTCTCTGGCATCTTTCGTGTAATAAAAGGCATTTTTTCTACAGTTTTTCCTTTCTTTTCAATATCTTCAATCGAATATCCGTGTGAGTTACCAAATAGAATTCCTATAGCTTTACCAGTTTTTTCCAGGATAACAACTCTTGCTGAAAAATCTTGGTCTAAAAGTTCTTTAGTTTTGTCATAAAGATATGTTACTGTATAATATGATTCTCCTTTATGATCTCCTTCTTTGCATTCTCCTTCGAATTTTACTATTGGTGTGAGGTAGCCTCTGTTATATTCCGGCCCATATTTCTCTACAGCTCTGTCGGCTATCTTTATTAAGAGGCTGTCCCTTAGCTTTGTTGGTAGTTGTTCAAAATTTTGAGATAATAGTGAATTTACATTCATAGTAAAATGCATAATCACAATAATGAAAATAAGCTTTTTCATAATTAATATTTAAAATCTTCTTAGTTGTGTTGTATTCCCATTAACTCTTTTTACAATGAATCAAGTTCGATTACTGTTCCTTTTCCTGGAATGAACTTCAATACATAGTAATTGAGGATTATCTATAAAACTAAATTCTACTTCAAGAACATCGCCATTTTGGTTTCATTTTTTGCCCATTTAATTTTCAATCTCTTTTATCATTTTTTTAATTTGGTCTGTAAGTGGTTTATATCTAAAGTACCAATATACAAGCCCAATTAATATAGCGGCAAAAAATACGCCAAAGAAAACTATCTGCACTGTCATAACATTTTCGTGTTTAAATGTGTTTAATGTAAGACCGGCATCCATAAGAAGAAATCCGGGAATAAGTGCTGCTCCGCTTGGATGAAATGGCATATACCTTTTTAATGCGCTCTTAAGCATCTTTAATACTGGTTCTGAATAATCGGCATACCTGTATCTTTTGTTGTAATACAGGAAGAAGAGAAGGAAATTAAGCATTGAAAGCAGATAACATATTCCGCCTGCCACTTCTTCAAATTTAGCCCCTCTCACAATTTCTAGAACAATTAATAAAATATATATTACTGACAAAATAAGATACATAACAACCATCACTTTACATAAATCGGCATATCTTTTATCTTCCTCTTTTATTTTATTTTGAATATCATCGTGTTTCATCGTAACTGTTTTTAAATTAATTTTTTTCTTAGGTCACTCTTAATTCTGCAAATTTTGGTTCTTACATTAGGTTCAGTAATGCCGATTACATCTGATATCTCTTTAGTAGACAACCCCTCTATCACAAGCGAAATCAATGCCTTATCTATTACTGAGAGCAAATTGAGTTCGGTCGAAAGGGCTTCAAATTTTTCCTCTTTCTGAATGGACTTGGTATGCTCATCATCGGTCAACACATTAAAAATTTCGGGGGTTGCATTAATCATAAGCGAATAATATTTTCCGGTTTTGGCAGAGTGTGTAAGACAAGTGTTTACTGCAACTCTGTATATCCAGGTCGATATTGCCGATTCGCCTCTGAATTTTTCAAGACTCTTCCAGATGTTTATAAGTACCTCCTGATAAAGGTCGTCGGTATTACTGTTACCCGAACTGTAGTAACTGCATATGCGCATTATGCGGTTACTATTCTCTTTGATAATTTCGTTAAAGCTCTCCTCTTTTTTCACAATTATGAGTTTTTGCTTATTTAGTCTGTAAATTTAAGAATTGTTACAAAAAAATTGTCATGTTTGGATTATCTCGCTATCGCTCGGCGTTCCCTGGTGGGGGGCCATTCAAAGCAAAAAAACTAAAGGGCTTTGCCCTACCTTGGGATTACCTCGCTATCGCTCGGTGATCCTTGTGGGGGGCATTCAAAGCAAAAAAATGTATGGGGCTTTGCCCTACCTTGGGATTACCTCGCTATCGCTCGGTGATCCCTGGTGGGGGGGCCATTCAAAGCAAAAAAATATAGGAGCTTAGGCCCTGCCCCACATTGGGATTGCCTCCTTTCAGTCGGCGTTCCCTGGTGGGGGGCCATTCAAAGCAAAAAAATATAGGAGCTTAGGCCCTGCCCCACATTGGGATTGCCTCCTTTCAGTCGGCGTTCCCTGTGGGGGGCCATTCAAAGCAAAAAACTTAAGAGG